>Ga0272441_10001812_pt1 | contig 44878 bp, 24 predicted proteins | sample SSMProp6N_FD_193582 | JGI IMG/M metagenome (GOLD analysis project Ga0272441, IMG submission 193582) | Marine sediment archaeal communities from Little Sippewissett salt marsh, Falmouth, MA, United States - SSM-Prop-6N | ecosystem: Environmental > Aquatic > Marine > Wetlands > Sediment ... | reverse complement strand
AGTAGCGATAAGACAGGTGAAAATCCTGTCCGCCGAAAGCCTAAGGTTTCCTGGGGAAGGTAAGTCCGCCCAGGGTTAGTCGGATCCTTAGCCGAGGCCGAGAGGCGTAGGCGATGGGCAGCAGGTTAATATTCCTGCACCACTTCTGCCGGGCTTGAACTTGCGGAGGGACGTCGATCTTCTTGGAGAGATGCCGATCGGAAAGGGCAATCCCGCAGGCAAGGGGCGAGCGGTAGGCAAATCCGCCGCACCAAAAACCCCAAGCCGAAGGGCGACACCTAAAGACTGGTGGAGTCTCCGCGAGATCGACCGAGAAAAGCTTCGTAAGGACTTGCAGGGGTGTCCGTACTAAAACCGACACAGGTAGGCGTGGCGAGAAGCCTCAGGCGCTCGAGAGAACCCTCGTGAAGGAACTAGGCAAAATGACCCCGTAACTTCGGAATAAGGGGTGCCTCCTCTCATGCAACCCGCATGCGAGAGGCCACAGTAAATCGGCCCTGGCGACTGTTTACCAAAAACACAGGTCTCTGCGAACTCGTAAGAGGATGTATAGAGACTGACGCTTGCTCGGTGCCGGAAGGTTAAGGAAGCAGGTTATCCCCTTCGGGGGAGAAGCTTGCGACCGAAGCCCCGGTTAACGGCGGCCGTAACTATGACGGTCCTAAGGTAGCGAAGTTCCTTGTCGGGTAAGTTCCGACGTGCATGAATAGCGTAACGACTAGGGCACTGTCTCCACGAGGGACTCGGTGAAATCGCAGTGGTCGTGAGAATGCGACCTACCCGCGGCAAGACGGAAAGACCCCGTGGACCTTTACTGCAGCTTGGCATTGGGTTTTGGGCATGCATGTGTAGGATAGGTGGGAGGCATCGAAGCACGGACGCTAGTCCGTGTGGAGCCAACCTTGAAATACCACCCTTGTGTGTTTAGGGTTCTAACCTCCGGCCGTTATCCGGTCGAGGAACAGTGCTAAGTGGGCAGTTTGACTGGGGCGGTCTCCTCCCAAAAGGTAACGGAGGAGCACAAAGGTGCCCTCAGCACGGTTGGCAATCGTGCGCAGAGCGTAAGGGTAGAAGGGCGCTTGACTGCGAGTCGGATACGACAAGCAGATGCGAAAGCAGGTCCTAGTGATCCGGTGGTCCCGAGTGGAAGGGCCATCGCTCAACAGACAAAAGGTACCCCGGGGATAACAGGCTGATCGCTCCCGAGCGTCCATAGCGGCGGAGCGGTTTGGCACCTCGATGTCGGCCCAACACATCCTGGGGGTGGAGAAGCTCCCAAGGGTTCGGCTGTTCGCCGATTAAAGTGTTACGCGAGCTGGGTTCAGACCGGCGTGAGCCAGGTCGGTCCCTATCTGCCGTGGGCGTAGGATGCTTGAGAGGACGTCTCTCTAGTACGAGAGGATTTAGAGGCACGTGCCCAGGGTGTACCTGTTGTCGCGCCAGCGGCACCGCAGGGTAGCCAAGCACGGAACGGCTAAACGCTGAAAGCATCTAAGCGTGAAGCCCCCCTCGAGATGAGGCATCCACCCCCGAAAGGGAGAGAGGCCCCTGGAAGACCACCAGGTTGATAGGCCGGACGTGTAAGGGCAGAAATGTCCTCAGCCGACCGGTACTAATGGCCGAGCGCTTGACCACACGTATTCTTCCCTCTCTCATCCCCGCACCCGCGGGGCCGGGAGACGAAGACGCGCCTCAGATGCACATCCACTCCTCTTTGCCACTATTCACACCCGACGCCCCCCGGCGATTTCAAAAGGCCATGCTTAGGCCCTTTTAGCCGCGACGCGAAGCGGAGCGCGGCCTTTCGCCGAGGCGGGACGTTCACAACCGAATACCACGGCGCCTCCGGGCGCCGCTACGGAATTTCCGGTGGACATACGGACGGGGCCACACCTGTTCCCATTCCGAACACAGCAGTTAAGCCCGTTCCGGCCGATGATAGTCCTTCGGGGCGAAAGTAGGTGACTGCCGGAGTTTTCCTTCGAGCCGGGCCCGAACGGCCCGGCTCATTTTTTGCGCGCTATGTTTCTGAAATCCCCAATTTCAAATCTGTAATTCGAAGGTGGCGTTGCCTTTGTGTCTTTTCTGTTCGGCTTTTCCTCTTCCCCTGCTTTTCCCTTGCGTTCTTGGCGCCCTTTGCGGTTCTCGCCTTTCACAGCACCCACGGCGACCGCATCGGACGGTCCAGCAACCGGTTCGCCTCCGCATCGTTCGGGAACCGCTCCGCCGCCGGGTCCCATTTCAAGGGCCGACGCAGGTCGAACGCGATGTTGCCCAGGTGGCACACCGTCATGGTCCGGTGAGCGGTCTCGACGTCCGCGGCCGCCGGCCGGCGGTGCCGGATCGCCCACAGGAAGTTCCCCCCGTGATCGTCGCTGCGGTACAGGTGAACCTCGTCGGCCCGGGTCTTCTCGCGCATGAGGCTCGCCGGCCAGGTCCGGAGCCGGCCCCGGTTGACCGCGACCTTCCCCTCCTCGCCGACGAACACGACGGCCCAGTCGCCCATCCGGTTCATGTGATGCACGCACGCGCCTGAGGCGTACCGGAACGTCACGCCCGGCCGGCCGTCGGTGCCGGGCGGCAGGATCTCGACGGGCCCGGTGTCGTCTGCCGCCAGGCCCCACTGGGCCATGTCGAAATGGTGGCTGCCCCAGCCGGCCATCCCGCCGCCCGAGAATGCGCGGTATCCCTCCCATCCCTGGAGGCAGATCCGAGGGTTGAACGGCCGCCACGGCGCCGGCCCCAGCCACAGGTTCCAGTCGATGTCCGGCGGGCATGGCTCGCCCGGCAGGTTGCACGGATGCGGCGGGCCGCCCACGTACACCTCCACGTGCTTGAGGCGCCCGAGGCGGCCGCTGCGGACCATCTCGCACGCGAAACGAAACTCCCCGGCGCTCCGCTGCTGGGTGCCGTGCTGGAAGATGCGCCCGTACCGGCGCACCGCCCGGACCATGGCCCGGCCGTTCGCGATGGTCAGCGAACTGGGTTTCTCGCAGTAGACGTCGGCCCCGGCCTTCGCCGCCGCCACCGTGTGCAGCGGTTTCCACTGGGTCGGCGTCGCGACGGTGACGGCGTCCAGGTCGCCGCGGGACAGCATCTCGCGGTAGTCGCGGTAGACGGCCAGCCCTTTGGCCTTGAGGGGCTCGCGTCGCCGGCCCATGACGTCGCAGACGGCCACCGGCTGGACGCCGTCGCGGCGGGCGAGGTTCCAGAAGACGTAGTTTCCCCGCCGGCCCAAGCCGATGCCGCCCAGTTGGATGCGGTCGTTGGCGCCGAACGTCTCGGCCGCGACTACCAGCGGTGCCGCAGCCGCGACGGCCGCCGTCCGTTTCAGCATCGTCCGCCGGGTGAGTCCGTTCGTGCGAGACATGGTTCCCCCTTTGCGCTGCGGGCGCATTCGGTTAAACCCGTCCGGGCATGGCTCCGGCCGCTTTTTCAGTTCGCATCCGCCGGTCCGCGGGTTTAATGGCATGCGGACCTCCCCGGAGAACGCCATGCGAAACCCCGTGACTTTACTTCTGGCGGCACTGTGCATCATCTCGGTCGCTGGGAGCGCCTCTTTCGGCGGCCAGCCCTTCGCGAGCGGCTGGCACTCGTTCTGGACCCGCGACGCCGGTGCCGGCCGGGCCGTCCGCGACGACCAGGCGCCCGACGGCCGGCCGCCCGTCGTCCGCATCGAGCACACGGGCGCCCGCGACTGGTCCCTCAACCGGGCCGCACGCCTCGACGTCCAGCCCGGCGACCGTTTCCGTCTCACCGCCCGCGTCAAGGTCCGGGGCGAGGGGTCGGCCACGCTCGGCACCGTCCTCTACGGCGAGGGCGACAAGGTCCTCGCGTGGTCCTACGGCGGCCGGTCGGCCCGGGCCGCCGACGGCTGGCAGACGCTCCGCTCCCGATTCGTCGTCCCGTTCGGCGGCACGGCCATCGTCCCGCGGCTCATCGGCCACGGGCCCGCGACCGTCTGGTTCGACTCGTTCGAGATTGCCCGCGACGGCCGGGTCGAGGCGATGCGGGCCGGGGCGGGCGCCCTCCCCGCCGTCACGGCCGAGAGCCCGACGCTCACCGTCCGCCTCGACCTGCCGGAAGGCCGCCTGACGGTCGTCCACAAGGCGAGCGGCCGGCGGTGGACGCAAGCCCCCCGGCCGGGCGCCCCTGCGGTCGTCAAGGCGTCGGCCGACGGCCGGCGCATCACCTTCGACTGGCTCGACGGCGAGTCCGGCCTTCAGGGCACCGGCCGCCTGGACCTCGACGCCAAGGCCCCGGAAATCCTCGTCACCCTCGACGCCCCGGCCGACGTGACGCTCGGGTCGCCTCTGCGTTTCCCCCACCCGTTCACCGCCGATGCCCTTGCCGCGAAGGGAGAGACGCCCGCCGGCCGCCAGCCGCCGTACCTCGTCGTCCCGATGAACGAGGGCATCTCCTACCCCGTCGACGACGACGCCATCCGTCCCCGCCGGCTCGTCACCTACGGCGGGCACGGCATCTGCATGGCCTTTTGGGGTGTGACGGACGGCGAGGCCGGCCAGATGACCCTCGTCGAGACCGCCGACGATGCGCTGGTTCGCATCGACCGCCTCGCCGGCCGCCTCTGCTGCGGAGCCGAGTGGCAGTCGCAGAAGGGCCGCTTCGGCTATCCGCGCCGGCTGCGGTACGTCTTCTTCGACCGCGGCGGCCACGTCGGGATGTGCAAGCGGTACCGGGCGTACGCCAAATCCATCGGCCGCTTCCGCACGCTCGCCGAGAAGCGCACGGCCTGCCCGGCCGTCGACCGCCTCGTCGGGGCGGTCAACGTCTGGTGCTGGGAGAAGGACGCCGTCGCGATGGCACGCCAGATGCAGGAGGCCGGCATCCGCCGCATCCTCTGGAGCCACCGCGGCGCGCCTGACGGAATCCGCGCCATGAACGCCATGCCGGACGTCCTCACCAGCCGCTACGACATCTACCAGGACGTCATGAACCCCGCCAACTTCAAGCACCTCGGCGGCGTGCACGGCGGCTGGCCCACCGAAATGTGGCCCGACGGCCTGAACCTCGACGCCGCCGGCCAGTGGCGCCGCGGCTGGCGCGTGCGCGGCAAGGACGGGACGATGTATCCCTGCGGCGTCCTGTGCGACCTCCTGGCCCCGGACCTCGCGCGCCAGCGCATCGCCGAAGACCTTAAGGACCATCCCTACCGCTGCCGCTTCATCGACACCACCACCGCCTCGCCGTGGCGCGAGTGCTATCACCCGGACCATCCGATGACCCGCACCGACAGCCGCAAGGCCAAGATGGACCTCCTCGGGGTCGTCTCCGGCGAGTTCGGCCTCGTCTGCGGCAGCGAGACGGGCCACGACGCCGCCGTCCCGGTCGCCCACTACTTCGAGGGGATGCTCAGCCTCGGCCCGTACCGCGTGCCGGACGCCGGCCGCGACATGGCCCGCATCTGGGACGAGGTGCCGGACCGCGTCGCCAAATTCCAGATGGGCCAACGCTACCGCCTGCCGCTGTGGGAACTCGTCTACCACGACTGCGTCGTCGCCCAGTGGTACTGGGGCGATTACAACAACAAGTTGCCGAGCCTCTGGGACAAGCGGGACCTCTTCAACGCCCTGTACGGCACGCCGCCGATGTTCCTGTTCCGCCGCCCGTTCTGGGACGCCCACCGCGACCGGTTCGTCGAAAGTTACCGCGCCACCTCGCCCGTCGCCCGGGCGACCGGGTACCACGAGATGACGGACCATCGGTTCCTCACGCCCGACCGCGACGTCCAGCAGACCCGCTTCGCCGGCGGCGTGACGGTGACCGTCAACTTCGGCGCCGAGCCGTACTGCCTGCCGGACGGCACGGAGGTCCCGCCCATGGGCCGCCACGTGACGGGGCTGGAGTGACGAAGGACGTTTGGGCCCCCATGTCATTCCCACCGAGGGCCCTTCGGGCCCGAGCGGAGGAATCTCGCCTTTGGGGCCAATGATCGGGCAAAGCGCGGTGGGTACGGAGACCCACCGCGCTTACCTCGAAAGAGACTCCTGCACCCTCTTTCCCTGCGCCCGCTTTCACAACCCCGTTGACCGGCCCCTCCCCCGGCGGCTATAGTTTTTGTAACCCTTCCCCCGAACGCGAACCGCCGTCCACAAGAGGAGATTGCCCATGGCTGGGATCGATACGATTCGCGAGTACCTCCGCGACGAGGCCGACGACCTGCTCACCCACGAGGCCGTCGGCATTGCGAAGGACCAACTGCACCTGCCCGGGCCGGACTTCATCGACCGCACGTTTGTGGGGAGCGACCGCCCGGCGCCGGTGCTCGCGCAGTTGCACCGCGTGTTCCACACCGGCCGCCTAGCCGGGACCGGCTACCTCTCGGTCTTGCCGGTGGACCAGGGCATCGAGCATTCGGCGGCGGCGTCGTTTGCGCCGAACCCGGCGTACCTCGACCCGGGGAACATCGTGCGGCTGGCGATTGAGGGCGGATGCAACGCCTGCGCCTCGACCCTCGGCGTCCTGGGGGCCGTCTCCCGCACGTTCGCCCACAAGATCCCCTTCATCGTCAAACTGAATCATTCGGAACTGCTGACCTACCCGAACTACTACGACCAGACGATGTTTGCCCAGGTGGAGCAGGCCTACTGGATGGGCGCCGCCGCCGTCGGCGCCACCGTCTACTTCGGCTCCGAGGAGTCGCGCCGCCAGATCCAGGAAGTGAGCGATGCGTTCATGCAGGCGCACGAGCGCGGCATGTTCACCGTCCTGTGGTGCTACCTGCGGAACAGCGCGTTCAAGACCAAGGAGGCCGACTATCATCTCGCCGCCGACCTCTCGGGCCAGGCCAATCACCTCGGCGTCACGATCGAGGCCGACATCGTCAAGCAGAAGGCCCCCCAGTGCAACCGCGGGTACGAGGCGATGGCCCGCGAGCAGAAGTACGGCCGGACCGACGACCGCGTCTATGAGAAACTCGCCACCGACCACCCCATCGAGTGGACCCGCTGGCAGGTCGTCAACTGCTACATGGGCCGCGTGCCGATGATCAACTCCGGCGGGGCCTCCGGCGAGAACGATTTCGCCGAGGTGACCCGCACCGCCGTCATCAACAAACGGGCGGGCGGCTCCGGCCTCATCACCGGCCGCAAGGCGTTCCAGCGGCCGATGCAGGAGGGCGTCGGGCTCCTGGGTGCCGTCCAGGACGTCTACCTGTGCGACGAGGTCACCGTGGCGTAGTTCTGCCTCTGTTGAGCCGTCGACCGCAGGTCGACGCGTTTGCGAGCCGCGCCGCGGGATTCCTGGCCGCCGCCTTCCGGTAGGGTGGGTTCTGCTCGCCGCCGCATCCCGCGCCCTCGCCCGGCTCTTGGCTTGGTCTTTCGGCCCGCTCCCGGTTTTCGGTCGGCGTCACCACGAAGGAGGTAAGGGGTTTACACGGCGCGTGGGGGATGGTGTAATACTTATGGGTACCGACAAGCAACGCATAACCGTCGCCGCATGTGTCATCTTTCTGGCGTTTGTGCTTGCCCTTTCGGGCGGGTACCCGGGTGTGTCTCAGGCAGAGGGGGGCTTCTTCCGTCGGTCCTGTCCAGGTAAGGAGAAGGCCATGGGAATCTGGTACGCGGTGGGAAACGCACTGGTAAGCCGGGACGAGATGGTCGAGAAGGTTGCCTTGGGCGATATGGAGAGATTCCGCACCGCCCTGGCTTCCAAACCGGCTGAAGCCAAACTGGACTTCACGTTCGGCCGGGCTTCCGCAGAGAATTTTTTGACGGCGTTTTCGGACGACGAGGGCAAACTCATCGGCTTCGAGGAGATAGGCCCGGGCAAGCCCCTCACCGTGGCCATAAGGCACGTGTACGTGGGGGACGAACCGCGGGACGGGATTATCTTCGACAAGAACGACGTCCTGGTCACCTCGGCGATGAAAAGCATTGCGGCTTACAAGGGACAGCCGCGCGCGGTCAACTTTGTGCGCCGGAATATGGCCAAGGGCGATTCCATCCGCACGGTACACGCTACTGAGGAAGGGACGCCGCTCATCTGTTACACGCCGGCCCTGACGGTGAAGTCGAGCGTGGTGACCGTGGAAGTGGCTTTTGACGAGTTCGACGAAGAACTGTTCGAGACGCTTCAATCCGCGTTCAGCGAGGCCGCAGGCATTCCCCTCTTCGCACCTGCCAGCGGCTACCTCATCGGCGCGGGCATTGTCTCGCGGCTGATCGGCAGGATGGGCAACGCCATTTTTGACAGCGAGGCGGAGTTCAAGCAGACCGAGGAGATCACGTTTGTGTTCCCCGGCTCGGCCAGGGCCGTCGCCCGGTTCGCGCTGCTCCTGCGGGACGATGCCCCACAGTTGATCCTCAAGGACTACGAGGTTGGCCCCGAAGGCAAACTGGTGCGGATAGACGATCCCAAAAAGGCGTACGACGGGCCGGAGCCCTACGTTGTGCTCGTGATCGACGGGCGGCAGAGTGATGAATACAAGGACTTTACGCCCACCGCTGCGTCGGCGGCCCTTCTCCAACGGTTTTACAATGTCCGTGAAGGAAGCGCGAAGCCGATGGGCGCCTTGCTCGATGCGGTGAAGTTGGCCAGCGACATGTCCTTCCGATGCAAAGCCGAGCGCCTCGCCGAACGGATGAAAGAAGCCGATCCGGGTTCCGATCAATACAAGGCGCTCGCGGCCGAGCGCGAGGCCTGCATCAAGAATATTGTGATGGAGGATCTGAAACCCAAAGACTGACCGGCCGCGGCGGCACCCGCGTGGCCGTTAACGCCTTGGTGCCCACGCGGGCGAAAAGGGGGGGTGGCGTGGCCGCGTGGGCGTGGCCGTGTCCGCCGCGCTCTATTCCAGCGTGTCCAGATTCTCCTTCGGCACGAAGTACGCCAGACGCCGGTGCGTTTCCTCGAACCCCGCGGCCCGGTAGAGGCGGACGGCGGGGGTGTTGGCGTCGTCGACCGCGAGGCCCATTTCCCCCAAGCCCATCTCGGCGGTATTGCGGACGGCCCGGTGGAGGAGGTCGCGCGCCAGGCCCGCCCCCCGCGCCTCCGGCACCACGCCCAGGTACGTCAGTTCCCCCCGTCCGCGGAGTTCGTTCACCATGACGACGCCGACGGGCGCCCGTCCGACGACCGCCAGGTGCCACCGCTTCGGCCAGAAGCGGCCGGTGTATTTGTGTGTGCGGATGGCGTCGTGGACGGTCCGCAGGCCGCGCAGGCCGGGGCAGTCGAGACTGTCGCGATAGGTCTCGGCGATGGTGTCGGCGAACTTCCCGTGCCGCAGCCGCGTGTACGGCCGCCAGACGATCTCGTCCGAGAGGTGGAGGCGGCGGTCCTCGTCGCTCACGCCGCGACGCATGTAGACGAGTGTGGCAAGCCGCGCAAAGCCTGCCCGCTCCAGGGCGCGGACCGCCGGCTCCGCCCCGTCCGGTTCGAGCAGCGTCTGGATGAGCCGGGCCCGGTGCCGCCGGCGGGCATGGGCCGCAGAGGAGCGGAGGAGGGCGGCCGCCAGGGTCGCGTCCCACGCCATGAGGCGCGGCGGGAGGACGGCGGCCGTGTGGCCGGCCCCCGGGATGTAGCGGATCGTGCCGACGACCTCGCCGGCCCGGAGGGCGAGGAGGCGGTTGGGGGAATCCACCGCCGCCAGGGCCCCACGCGACCGCGCGCCGGGACTCGCCGGGGCCGCCTGGAGAAACTCGACCAGCGGCACGAGGTCGCCCGTGCCCGCGGGCCGAATCGTGATCGAGGACGCGTCGCTCATCCGGAGGCGCTCCGGAACCCAGCCGCAGAGGCCGGGCTACGTTGTGTCGGCTCTTCCTCGGCGCGGTGGTTCTCCGTAACCACCGCGCCGCGCTTCACGCTGCGTGTTCAACCGCCTTCTGACGTTTCGTCCGCCGGGGCGTCGGCCGGGTCGCGCTCGCGGAACGGGCCGGTGCAGAAACACTGATCGGGCTCCAGCGGTCGCGTGCCGCGCCGGCCGAAGCGGACGTCGAGCCCCGGCCTGCCCGTAAACACCGCCTCCACGTGCAGGCGGTGTGTGCCGCTGGCCAGGTGGACGGGCAGGAACGTCCACCGTCCGGGGACGGGCGTGTCGAGCGGCCGGCCGTCCACCTCGATCGTGACGCGCCCGCCGGTGCGGACCTGGAACTGGTAGAGGCCCGCCTCCGGGGCGCGGAGCCAGCCGTCGAGCGTCACGGCGCCGCCCTTGCCCGCGCCGGCCTTCTGGAGCCAGTTGCCGTGGAGTTTGGCGTCGATGTGGACGGTCTTGCCTTTCCCGGTGGTGAGTTTGAGCCCCCCGACGCGGTCCGGTTCGGGCGGGGCCCGAGCCGGTTCGAGCGCGGGCGGCGGGACGATCTCCACCTCGACGGGCGGTGCCACAATCTGTTCTCCAATGCGGATGCTTCCCCCGGCCAGCGCCGCCGGCGTGGACGACGAGGCGAAGTCCGACGGCTTGACCTTGCCCTTCGGCGGGAGGTGGGCGACGGGGAGAATCCGGACGGGGCCCATCCCGAGCCGCCGCGAGTCGATCTCCGCCTCGCCGCGCTCCCCCTCGATGGACGCCAGCACGCGGGCGTTCTGCATGAACCGGATTTCGCGTGCTCCCGGCAGGGCGGCGGAGAGGCGGATGGCCTCCCCCCAGGGCACCTCCGTGCGCTTGGGCGGCGTGACCTGGAGCGCGACGCCCTTGTTGTTGACCGTGACAGGAATCTCCATCAGCCCCCGCGTTCGGACGCCGTCGGCTGCCACGGCCACGAGGCGAAAATCGTGAAATCCGTCGGAGAGCGTCGTGGTGTCGATGGCGATCGTCTCGCCGGGTCCGCACCGGCCGTAGGGTGTCCCCCAGAGGAGCAACTCGTAGCGATCGACGGCGTCGGGCTTGAGGTTGCGGGTGCCGGGCGCGAGATGGAGCGTGCCCTTGACGGTCTGGCCCGGACGGACGCCCCGGACGGTGACCTCGGGCATCGTCGCCCACGGCCGGCAGAGCGGGTCACCGACGATGAGCAGTTGGTACGGCCCGGCGATGGACTGGTAGAACGCCTCGGCGAGCGACGCCCCGTCCGCGTAATGGACGTGCATGAGCGGGGAGGGGAACTTGGCCTGGATGGCCATCGGTTCGGTCACCGTGCCGCTCGCGGCGGCGGCGCCGTATCGGAGGAACTCCGAGAGGGGCGTCTGGCCGGCGCCGGCGCTCATGATGCCGCCGGCGCTCGTGAGGTGTTCGACGATGGCGCCGGGGAGGATCGTGCTGCCGCACTTCGCCCAGTCGAAACCGGCGGCGCCGACGACGGCGCCGGCGACGTCGGGCCGGTCCTTCGGGAGGACGCCGTCGCGGACCTCCGCGCGCACGCCGCGCTCCTTGAGTTCGGCGACGGTGGTGGCGAAGGCCCACTCGCGGGTCCGCGACCGGACGTTCCCGTTCTTCATAAGGTAGACGGTGCCGGCCGGGCGCGACCCGTCGGCCGCGGCGCTGCGGCGGAGGTAGTCGCGGACCGTCTCGACGGCGTTGCCGCGACCGCTCGTGACCGCCAGCATCGTCGAGAGCATGTACCGTCGGCCGAGGCGCGGTTCGGTCAGGTTGCCCTGGCGGGACCAGGTGTAGGTGCTGCGGAACGCGGTGGCGGGTTGGACGTCGAAGACGGGACGCTTCATCTCCTCGACGAGGTGCTTGAAGTCGTCGCGGTCGCGGAGGGAGGCGAGGTCCGCGTCCTGGCGAGCGTGGCCGGCATCGGCCCATCCGGCGTGGACGGCCCGGCGGAGGGCGTCCATCGCCTCGTCCGGTTTCTTCAGCCGGGCCAGGCAGCAGGCGAGGTTGTAGTGAACCTGCGGGGTGCCGGGATGCCGCTCGGCCAGGGGGCGGAGGAGGTGGGCGGCCTCGGCCCATTTGCTGGCCCGGATGAGGTCGTGGGCGCGGGTCCGCTCGGCCGCTTCGGCAGGCGTCCACGGCCGGTCGGCCACCGGACGCTTCGGCCGCCGGTAGTACCAGTTCGACGCCAGGTCCAGGTATGCGATGTCCTTCTTTTCGACGAGTTCGTGCAGGTACGTGAGGCCGTTGATGGAGGCCCGCTTCGTGATGAACGTGGGCAGTTCCTTGTCGCCGACGTCCGACTGGACGGCGACGCCCCACGGCAAGTCGCTCGAGTAAACGACGTAATCGATCTGCCCGGCGAGGGCGCGGTGTTCGATGGCCGCGAAGACGGGCTCCAGGATCTCCTTCCGGAACGCATTGACGTTCGCCGATTCGAACGCCGAGAGGTTCGACAGGTACAGGACGTTGCCGGCCGGGATGCGGCGAAGGTGGACGTACGTGTTGGCGACGGTCTTGGAGGCCCAACTGTCCCCGTTGACGACGAGGAAAAGGCGCTCCGGGCCCCCGCCGGCGAGGGCCGCGGTGCAGAGCAGGACGATGACGAGAATGGCGACAGGAAGGCGGGGCGGGTTAGGCATCGTCGGCGTTTTCCTTTTGTGGCGACCCGCGCCACTGTAGCACCGGGCCGAACGGTTCGCAAGCGGGTGCGCACGGTCTATAATGGTGGGCCGGGACGCCGCACAAGGAGAGCGCATGATCTTCGAACTCGATTCTCCGGACATCCGTTGGGCCAACGAGATCACGGCCCACACGTGGCGGGGCCGGGCGCAGCGCGCCGTCGAGGCGGCCTGCGCCGTGGGGCTGCCGGAGGCGCTCGCCGACGGGCCGGCGACGGCCGAGGCCGCGGCCCGGTGCGCGGGCGACCTCGATCCCGGGATGGTCGAGAAGGTGCTCATCGTCCTGGCGGCGATGGGCCTCGTGGCCCGCGATGGTGACCGCTGGCGCCTGACGCCGAAGGCCGAGGCCACCCTTCTGCCGGAGGCGCCGCTGTACCAGGGGAACATCCTCGCCCACCACGCGCAGGTGGGGGCGTTCTGGGCGGACCTGGAGGCCGTCCTTCGCGGCGAAGAGGGCGGGTGGGTGTATGCGCCGGACGGCCACGACCGCATGCGGTCCTACCGCGACTTCGTCCTCGGGATGCACAACTTGGCGATGGCCGGACGGGCGGCCGCGTTCTGCCAGCACGTGGATCTTTCCGGCCGGCGGACCCTCGTGGACGTGGGCGGCGGCCCGGCCTCGTACGCGATGGCCCTCTGCGAACGGTACCCGAGCCTCTCGGCCACGGTGCTCGACGTGCCGGAGGCGGTCGAGATTGCGCGCGGCCTCATCGAGCGGTTCGGCATGGCCGACCGCGTGCGGGCCGAGGTCGGCGACTGGAATGACGTGGAGTTCGGCACAAACGTCGATGCGATTCTGATGTCAAACGTCCTCCACGGGCCGGGACGCGGGGCCAGGGCGCGGCTGGCCAAGGCGCACCGGGCCCTGGCGCCCGGGGGGCGGCTGCTCGTCCAGGACTTCGTGATGAATCCCGACCGCACGGGGCCGCTCGTCCCCGCCGTCTTCAACCTGATGGTCGGGGCGTATTCGCTGACCGAGTTGCGCGACCTCATCATCGAGGCCGGCTTCGCCGAGCCGAACGTTCAGGCGATGCCCGAGCTGTATGAGAGTACGATCCTGACGGCCGAAAAGCCGGGGTAGACGGTGGCAAACGATGGCGCGGTGGGTCTCCGTACGCACCGCGCCCATACGTCGCGTGCGCGGCGGGTACGGAGACCCGCCGCGCTTCCCATATCAGCGCGTTCACTCGGCGGGTGGCCGGTACGGCGTTGCCTTGCCGCGAAAGACCGTCCGGCCGAGGGCCTCGGCGGTGGCGTCGTCGATGGCCTTCAGGACGAACAGGCATACGCCGTGGGCACCGTGGCGGCGGCAGACAGCCACCTGTTTGCCGATTTCAGCTGCCCGGGCCTCGCCCTCCAGATCCTTGGCGATCTTGAACGCGCCGACGGCCGGGATGATCCGCGCAAGCGACGGGTCGAGTTGCTTCCACCATGCGAAGTGGGCGTCCAGTTCCTCCGGCGTCTCGACGTACGACATGGGGATGACGTAATCGCACCACCCCTCGCGGAGCCACCGCGGCCAGTCCTGGTGGACGGAGTCGGCGGCCTCCTGAGTTCGGAAGACGGCCGCCGTGACGCGGGCACCGGGCCGGGCGCCGGGCGCGCCCTCGGCCACGCGCCGCACGAGGTCGGAAATCTGGTCCTTCCGCCACCGGGTCCATTGGGTCCAGTCGGCGCGGACGGCCTCCAGGTCGAGCGTCCGCCCGGCCTCGGCCGGCACGAGGTCGGCGCCGGCTTCGGTCACGTGCAGTTCCTTCCGCCCCTTGAAGTATTTGCCGGACCGCCTGAAGCCGAGCAGCCGGCGGGCGGAGTCGCGTCGGTTGACCGCAAAGACCGGCCCGTCCATGAAGACGGCCACGCCGCCGGCCTCCACGTGGCGCGCCAGGTGGTCGGCGGCGTCGTCCGGCATGTCGTAGAAGCCTTCCATGAAGACGGCGACACCGGCGGGCAGGGCGGCCAGGTGCTCGTCCGTGGCCCGTTTGACGGTGTAGCCGAGGGCGGCCGCCCAGCCCTGGGCCTCCTGGTACCGCTGCCAGCGGCGGTCCTCATTGGCGGGATGGTCGAGCGCGAAGACGCGGTTGCCCTCCTTGACGCCGCGCTCGGCCAGCAGGCGCCGGACGGCCGTCGCAATCGCCACTGGGCACCAACGGTGCGGTTTCCAGTTCAGGAGGACGACGCGGCCCTTGAGGAGGTCGTTCACCGCCAGGGCCGGCTCGTCGTTCTCGAAGCGGACGAGCGTGCGGGCGGTCGTCGGTTCGGCCAGCGGGTTGCCGTCCACCTCGCCGATGGCCGGCAGGGCCGTGAAGCGCAGCGCGTCGAGGTCCACGCCCGTCTCCTCCCGGCAGCGGCGCCGGCACACGGGGCAGGCGCAGATGGCCTGCCGGCCGGGGAAGCGGATGTAGTCGAAGTGCAGGCTCGCCACCGGGTACCGCTTCAGGCAATCGAGCATCAGGCGCCTCTGGTAGGCGCGGACCTCCGGCTGGCACAGGTCGAACCAGTCGATGCGGCGGCCCATGAGGTCCAGGGCCGCCCACTCGGGGTGTTGCTCGAGCGGTCCCTGGCCCTTGCGTGTGCGGCCGGGACCGTTGACGAACCAGGCGTGGACTTCGATGCCGCGCTTCCGCCCCGTTTCGAGGGCGTAGCCGAGCGGGTCGAAGCCGTCCGCGACGCCCTCGAGCATCGGGGCCAGGTCCGTCCGGTACGCCACCTGACCGCCGTAGTAGTAGACGAGCATGAACAGGGCGTTGAGGTGCATCGCGTCGGCCCGGTCGAGCATGCGGTCGGCGTCGGCCCGGGTTTTCCACGAGGTGGGATGGGTCCACGCGCCGCGGAGTTCGACGGGCGGCTCCCCGGCGGGCGCGGCGGCGCAGGCGCACAGCACGGCGACGGCGATGGCGAGGCGACGCATGGCGGGACCTCCTTCCGCGGTTTCGTCTTGCTCCGGCCGGCCGTGACCGCGATAAAGGAACGGCTGCCGGGCACTGTACCTCGCCTTGCGCCCGGCTGCAACCGACTTCAGGCGAGCCTGACCCAACGGGTGCCACGGGCGGCTTGTCCGCCAGTGTTTCACACATATCGGGGCGCACTGGCGGACAAGCCGCCCGTGGCATCACGCAAGGTGAAGGTGGACAGCATTGTAGGAGCCGCTCATGCCTCGTTCCGTCGCCGTGTGGGCTGCGTGGATCGTCCTGGCCGGGGCCGCCGCCGCGTGGGCCGGCGAGGCCGCCGTTTTCAACGTGCGGGCGTACGGCGCCAGGGGCGACCGGTCGTCGCTGGACACGGCCGCCCTCCAGGCCGCTGTCGACGCCTGCCACAAGGCCGGCCGCGGGACGGTCCTCGTGCCGAAGGGCGACTACCTCTCCGCCACCGTCCGCCTTAAGGACGGCGTGACGCTGCACTTGGCCAAAGGAGCCACCCTCCGGATCACGCCCGAGAAGGCCCACTACGACGGCACCCGGCACCTCCTGACGGCCGAGGACGCCAAGGGCGTGACCGTGGAAGGTGAGGGCGTCATCGACGGCCAGGCCACCGGCGATTACGGCAGCCGGTGGGGACAGCCGAAGCGGCCGGCGTTCCGCACCGGCGTCCTCCTGTTCCACCGCTGCCGCGACGTGGCGGTGCGCGGCCTGACGATCCGCCACAGCGACTCGTGGACCCTCCACTTCAAGCGGTGCACGGGCGTGACCGTCGAGGACGTGACCATCCGCAACAACTACCGGCGGCTGAACTCCGACGGCATCGACCCGAACATGTGCCGCCGCGTCCGCATCCGCCGCTGCGACATCGTCGCCGGCGACGACTGCATCGTCCTGAAGGCCACCGAGGCCGAGCCCTGCGAGGACGTCGTCGTCACGGACTGCCGTCTGGAGTCGGCGGCGTCGGCGATCAAACTCGGCACCGAGTCGCACGGCGACTTTCGGAACATCCGCTTCGCCCGGTGCGCGATCCGCAACTCGTTCACGGGCATCGGCTTCTACCTGAAGGACGGCGGGACGATGGAGCACGTGCGGTTCGAGGACGTCCGCATCGAGTCGTGCCCCGAGACCGTCCGCACCGTGACGCCCGTGTTCATGGACATCGAGCGGCGGCACAAGGACTCGAAGGTCGGCACGATCCGCGACGTGACGCTGGAGGATATCGACATCCGCTCGGGCTCCGGCGTCCTGATCCAGGGGATGCCCGAGAGCCCCATCCGCGACCTCGTCCTGAAGCGCGTCCGCTTCCACGTGACCCAGCCGGACGATTACCGCAAGCGGCACAAGCCCGTCGGCGGTCGGCGGTCGCTCGGCAACCAGCGGGACACGGAGTTCATCCGCCTGCCGGCCTACGTGACGCTGGCCCACGTCGCGGGCCTGACGGTGGAGGACCTCCGGGTCCGGGTCCCCGAGGAGGCGATGAAGGCGTACGACCGGTCGGCCCTGTGCGGCCGGCACGTGGCGGGCGGCGTCCTCCGCAGCGTGCGGCGGGAGCCGGGACCCGACGCGGGCGAGCGCCCGGTCATTGACCTCGAAGCATGCACGGACGTGAAAGTGACCGACGCGCCGTGAGGCGCGAGCCGCGGCGAAAAAGGGTCCGGGAGTCTTTTTCGGATGAAGCGCACGCTGCGCGGTGGGTCTCCGCACCCGCCGCGCCGAGGGTGGCAGGCTGCGTTGTTCAGCGCGGTGGGTACGGAGCCCCACCGCGCTTTCCCCGCCGAAAAAGACTCCCGGACCCTTTTTCGCGGCCGGGCGCGGCACCGCCGGGCGACGCGCCTTGAACCGGGGCCTGCGCGGCGGTATGATGCCGCCGGCGGCCGGGAGCGGCGGGTCGGCGCCCGCCGGGCCGGACCGGCCGCCTGCCCGCATGCCTGCACACGAAGGGGTTCGCGCTCATGGGCGGTTTCTTCGGCGTTGTGTCCCACGAGGAATGCATCGAGGACCTGTTCTACGGGACCGATTATCACAGCCACCTCGGCACCCGCCGCGGCGGCCTGGCGGCGGATAACGGCGGCTTCATCCGCTTCATCCACGATATCACCAACGCCCAGTTCCGCTCGAAGTTCGAGGACGACATCCAGAAGATGGTCGGGCGGCGGGGCATCGGCGTCATCAGCGATTACGAGGACCAACCCCTCATCATCGGCTCCCACCTCGGCGTGTACGCCATCGTCACGGTGGGCGTCGTGAAGAATGCGGCGGCGCTGGCGCGCGATATGTTCGACGCCGGGACCACCCACTTCGCCGAGATGGCGGGCGGCGACATCAACCCCACCGAACTCGTCGCGGCCATTATCAACCAGGGCAAGACGTTCACCGAGGGCATCCGGCGGGCCCAGGAGGTCATCCGCGGCTCGTGCTCGATGCTCGTGCTGGCCCCGGACGGCCTGTACGCCGCCCGCGACGCCTACGGCCGGACGCCCGTTCTCCTCGGCCGAAAGGACGGCGCCTGGGCCGCCACCCTCGAAAGTTGCGCCCTGCCGAACCTCGGGTACACGCTCGACCGGAACCTCGGCCCCGGCGAGATCGTCCGCCTGACGGCCGACGGCGTCGAGCAGATGGCCCCGCCGCGCGATGAACTGCAAATCTGTGCGTTTCTGTGGGTGTACTACGGCTACCCGGCGTCCAGTTACGAGGGCGTGAACGTGGAGGTCGCGCGAAACCGCTGCGGGGCCGCCCTGGCGCGCCGCGACGACGTCGAGGTGGACCTGGTCTCGGGCATCCCGGACTCCGGCACCGGTCACGCCCTGGGCTACGCCGCCGAGGCCGGCATCCCGATGGAGCGGCCGTTCGTCAAGTACACGCCCACCTGGCCCCGCAGTTTCATGCCGCAGGACCAGCGCATCCGCGACCTCGTGGCCCGGATGAAACTCATCCCGATCCGCGACCTCATCGAGGACAGGCGGATTCTGTTCTGCGAGGACTCGATCGTGCGGGGCACGCAACTGAAAGACACCATCCGGCGCCTGCACGACGCCGGGGCGACGCAGGTGCACATGCGTCCGGCGTGCCCGCCGCTTATCTACGCATGCCCGTTCCTAAATTTCTCGCGATCCCGCAGCGAGATGGATCTGGCCGCCCGCCGGGCCATCGCCGAACTCGACGGCGCCGGCGCCTCGCCCGAAGGGTACGAGGACCCGGACTCCGAAAAGCATGCCCGCATGGTCGACGTCATCCGCCGCCGCCTCAACCTGACGACCCTCCGCTACCAGCGGCTCGACGACCTCGTCGAGGCCGTCGGGCTGCCGAAGCAGAAACTCTGCACCTACTGTTGGGACGGGGCGGACCCCTACGGCATGGCGCGGGAGGCGTGTGCCGGCGCCGCCGAGGCCCGGCCGGCGCGGGCGTAACTCCTGCCCCCGAGGCCGGTTGCAGCGCGGCGGCCGTCAGGGACGGGCACTTATGCCGGGGCGACCAATCGGGGCAGGATCTCGCCCGCGTGCCCCGCCAAGGCCACGTCGACGAGGTCGCTGGCGGGCGTGGGTTCCAGGTTCACTTCGATGCTGTCGGCGCCGGAGGCGACGGCCATCTCCACGAGGCCGGCCGCCGGGTAGACCACGGCGCTCGTGCCGACCGTCATGAAGACGTCGCACGTGACGGCGGCCTCGGCGGCGGTGAGCCAGACGTTCTGCGGCAGCGTTTCGCCGAACCACACGATGGCCGGCCGCATCAGCGCCCCGCACGAGGCGCATCGCGGGATGGCGTCGGCCGGCTCGAACCCGATGTACCGGCGTTCCGGACACGCGGTGCATCGGATCGCCAGGAGGCTGCCGTGGAGTTCGAGGACGTTGCGGCTGCCGGCCGCCTGGTGCAGGCCGTCGATGTTCTGGGTGGCGAGGTCGAGGCGGCCGCCTTGGGCCTCGAGGCGGCGCTGCAGGTCGGCCAGGGCCCGATGGCCGGCGTTGGGTTCGATGTCGGCCAGGGCCAGCCGCCGCTCGTTGTGCCACTGCCAGACCCGCTCGGGGTCCCGGGCGAACCCTTCGGGGCTGGCCAGGTCCTCGGCGCTGAACGCCTTCCACACCCCGCTGGCCCCGCGGTATGTGGGGACGCCGCTCTCGGCGGAGATGCCGGCACCCGTGAGGATGGCTACGCGCGAGGCGCCGGCCAGCATGTCGCGGGCCCGGGCGAGCGGGGCGTCCTGCGTGGGGGTGGCCATGACGTCCTGTCCCGTCAACGGAAACGTGAAACGGTTTTGCCCGGCCGGCCGTCCTGCCGGCCGCGCAAGACGCGCCGCGCCGGGGGGGCCGCCGCGAGGAACACATACCAATCTAGTCCAACCGCACGGGGATGCCCCGGCCGTCCAGGTACTCTTTCATCGTCCGGATGCTGAACGTGCCGAAGTGGGCGATCGAGGCCACGAGGACGGCGTCGGCGTGGCCGTCCACGATCGCCTCGTGGAGGTGTTCCAGCGCTCCCGCGCCGCCGGAGGCGATGACCGGCACGCTGACGGCGTCGGCAATGGCCCGGGTCATCGGGATGTCGTAGCCGGCGCGGGTGCCGTCGGCGTCCATGCTCGTGGGCAGGATGGCGCCGGCGCCGAGGTCCTCGGCCTGGCGTGCCCACTCGACGGCGTCGCGGCCGGTGCCTTCCCGCCCGCCCTTGACCATGACCTCGAAGCCGGACGGCAGGTCGTCGTTGGTGCGCGTGTCGATGGCGACGGTGATCGCCTCGGCGCCGAACTCGTCGGCGGCCTCGGCCAGGAGTTCCGGCCGCTGGACGGCCGCCGTATTGATCGACACCTTCGTGGCGCCGGCGGCCAGGAGGGTCTGGATGTCCTCGTTCGTCCGGATGCCCCCGCCGACGGTCAGCGGCACGGTCAGCCGCTTCGCGGTCCGCTTGACGGCGTCGACCATGGTCTGCCGGTTCTCGACGGTGGCGGTGATGTCGAGGAACACCAGTTCGTCGGCGCCGGCCTCGCTGTAGGCGGCGGCGGCGTCCGCCGGGTCGCCCACCTCTTTCAGGTCCACGAAGTGCACGCCCTTGACGAGGCGACCGTCCTTCACGTCGAGGCACGGAATGATACGCCGATAGTCCATAGTTTCTTTCTCCTGGGTCCCCGAGCGGGTACACTACGCGAGCCCCGCGGCGGTGTCAACGAAAGAGCGGAACCCGGAGGCGAGGATGCACGCCGACACGAACGCCGACCTGTTCAGCCTCGCCGGCCGCACCGCCCTCGTGACGGGTTCCAGCCGCGGCCTGGGGTGGACCCTGGCGCGCGGCCTGGGCCGGGCGGGCGCCGCGCTCGTCGTCAACGGCCGCAACGAGCCCGCGCTGGCCGAAGCCGTCGCCGCCCTCGCCGACGAGGGACTCGACGTCCGCGCCGCGGCGTTCGACGTCACGGATTCCGAGGCCGTCGACCGGGCGGTCGGCGACCTCCAGCGCGACGGCGTGACCGTGGACATCCTCGTCAACAACGCGGGTATCCAGCGGCGCGGTCCCCTGGAGGACCTCTCCGACGCCGATTGGCGGGCCGTCCTCGAAACGAACCTGACGGGCGCCTTTCTCGTGGCCCGCCGCGTGGTGAGGGGCATGCTGGAGCGCGGGCGCGGCAAGATCATCAACATCTGCTCGCTGATGAGCGCGGTCGCCCGGCCGACGACCGGCAACTACGCCGCCGCCAAGGGCGGCCTGGCCATGCTGACCCGCGCGATGGCCGTCGAGTGGGGCGGCCGAGGTATCCGGGCCAATGCGATCGGACCCGGGTATTTCGCGACCGAGATGACCCGGCCGCTCGTGGAGGACGCCGACTTCGACGCCTGGGTCCGCGGCCGGACGCCCGCCGGACGCTGGGGCGACCCGAAGGACCTCGTCGGCCCGGCCGTGTTCCTCGCGTCGCCGGCGTCGGATTTTGTCAACGGCCACATTCTGTATGTGGACGGTGGTATCCTGGCGGCGTTGTAGAGTGAAGAATGTGCCCCGCGCAAAGGTTCGAGCGAGGCCTCACCGGCGCAGGGAGGCCGACGTTCGCCGGCCCGCTCGCGGGTGATTGAGGAGGTTCGGGTCAGGTTTGACCTGCGCAGCGAGGCCCGTGTTCGCCGGCCCGCTCGCGGGCCGCGCGCCGTTCGAAAGGGAAGGAGGCGTAGCCATGCGTACGATCCATGTCGCTTTTCTCTCAGCCCTGGTCGTGGCGATCGGGACGGGGGCGTCGCCCGCCGCCGAACCCGCCGCCCGCGTCGAGATCGTCGACGACGCCTTCAAGGCCGTCGCGGACTCGGGCGCCGAGGTCCGCCAAATTGCCACCGACCTGAAGTTCACCGAAGGCCCCACGTGGTACGCGGCCGGGAAGTGCCTCCTGTTCAGCGACATCCCCGCCGACCGCATCTACAAATGGACGGAGCAGGGGGGCCTCGCGGTCTGGCGCGAGCCGTCGCACCAGTCCAACGGGAACACCACCGACAACCAAGGCCGCCTCGTCACGTGCGAGCACGCCACCCGGCGCGTCACGCGGACCGCCGCCGACGGCACCGTCGAGGTCCTTTGCGATTCCTACAAGGGCAAGCCGCTGAATTCGCCGAACGACGTGGCCGTTCGGCGAGACGGCACCATCTGGTTCACCGACCCGCCGTACGGCCTGAAGGGGCGGAAGCAGGAGCAGCCGGCGTGTTACGTTTTCCGGCTCGATCCGGGGGCGAAGGAGCCGGTCGCCGTCGCGGACGATTTCACGCGCCCCAACGGCATCGCCTTCTCGCCCGACCAGACGCACCTGTACGTGGCGAACAGCGATGGCAAGGCGAGCCACGTCCGCCGGTTCCGGGTCAACGACGACAAAACGCTCGCCGGAGGGGAGGTATTCTGCAAGATCCGTCCCGGCGCGCCGGACGGCATCCGGTGCGACTCGGGCGGCCGCCTGTACGCCAGCGTCGGCGACGGTGTGCAGGTGTTCAGCCCGGCCGGGAAACTCATCGGCAAGATCCGCACGCCGCAGGCGGCGGCCAACTGCGCGTTCGGCGGGCAGGATGGGAAGACGTTTTGCATCACCGCCCGTAAGACCCTGTGGGCGGTCCGGCTGAAGGTGGCCGGCACGGGGCAATAAAGAGCCGGAAGGCGCAAAGCGCGGTGGGGCTCCGTACCCTCCGCGTGCGACAGGGGGTGGCATGGCCACGCTTGCGTGGCCATGAGGCGAGACACGGACCATGGCCACTCAACCGCGAGTGGCCATGCCACCCGCGCGACACCGGGAACGCATGGCACCCGTGGGACGGGAGAAGGAAGACGCCATGACCTATCCATCGCATTGCGCGGCATCGCGGGGGCGCGGCATAAACCGGCGTCGGTTCCTCGGGGCGATGGCGGGCGGCGCGGGCGCTGCCGCCCTCGGTGTGGCGGCGCGCGGCGCGGGCCGGTCACACGGGGACCGGCTGAACGTCCTCCTCCTCATCACGGACCAGCAGCACGCCGGCATGATGAGTTGCACGGGCAACCCGCACCTCGCGACGCCGGCGCTGGACGGCCTCGCCGCAAATGGAACCCGCTTCGAACGGGCCTACGCCGCCAATCCCGTCTGCGTGCCGTCGCGCTTCAGCATGATGACCGGCCGGATGCCCAGCGACGTTGCGATGCGGTCCAACAGCGGTCTGCCCGGCCGGAAGCCCGTGCCGAAGGCGATCCTCGACCAGGCGATGGGCCACCTCTTCCGGTGCGCCGGCTACGAGACGGTGTTCGGCGGCAAGACGCACTGGCCGCGGGGCATGACGGTCGACACGATCGGCTTCGCGCCGCTGACGCCGGATCAGCGCGACGGCCTGGCCGATGCCGCCGCGGCCTTCCTCAAGCGAAAACACGAGAAGCCGTTTCTCCTGGTGACCTCGTTCATCAATCCGCACGACATCTGCTACATGGCGATCGACGCGCACGCCGAGGCGACGGGTTCGAAGCGACTCTACCCGCACAGCACGACGGAGCGGGCGCGGCTGGCCGAGGCCCTGACGCCGCCGCCCGGCGTTTCGACGGACGCGTTCGTCACGTCGCACTGCCCGCCACTGCCGGCCAATCACGCCGTCCCGCAGCGCGAGCCCGAATGCGTCGACACACTCGTCAATAGGCGGGCGTTCCGCCGGTACGCCCGCGACCACTGGCCGGCCGAGGCCTGGCGCCGGCACCGGTGGGCGTACGGCCGCCTCACCGAACGCGTCGACGCCCAGATCGGTCGCGTCCTCGACGCCCTGCGCGAGGCGGGCCTGGAGGAGCACACGCTGGTCGTCTTTCTCAGCGACCACGGCGACATGGATAGCGCCCATCGCCTGGAGCACAAGAGCGTCCTGTACGAGGAGGCGTGCCGCGTGCCGTTTCTCGTGAGCTTGAAAGGGGCGGTGCCGCCCGGCCGTGTGGACGAGACGCACCTCGTTTCGACGGGTCTCGATCTTCTGCCGACGGTGTGCGACTTCGCGGGCATCGCGCCGCCCGAGGGGCTCCGCGGCCGCAGCGTCCGGCCGCTCGTCGAGGGCAGGGAGCCGGTGGACTGGCGCGACGCGATCGTCGTCGAATGCCAGGTCGGCCGGATGCTCCGCACCGACCGGTACAAGTACAATGTGTACGAGGACGGGGCCCATCGCGAACAACTCATCGACCTGGACGAGGACCCCGGCGAAATGGTCAACCTGGCGGCGGACCCGAGCCGGGAGGACGTGCTCGAGGACCACCGCCGGCGCCTCGCCCGGTGGGTGGAGGAGACCGGTGACCCGATTGCGCGGAAGTACGTCGTTCGCGATGCGTAGGCACGGCAGGCGACCGGGAAACACCCCCCTCGTTGTCGCTACATCGTGCGATGCCTTGCGGCGGATTGTGTGTTAGACTGAGTGAACCTGCGGCCCGTCGGGGCCGCGCTTATCAGAAGCAGGACGCCATAGCAGAAGGGACGGGTGGATGAGTCGCTCACGATGGACGGGTAGGGTTCTTGCAGCCGTGGTCGCAATCGCAGCGACGGGCGTCGCCCAGGCGGACGCCCCGTCCTATTACGCGAAGAAAGACACGTGGCAGGCCACGCTGCGCGCCAGCCGCGAGGCCCTCCTCCGCGACGAGGCCGAGCAGGCCGGCCCGAAGGACGAGGGCTCGGGCCAGGGCCTGTCGCTCAGCCCGTGGTACCTGGCGGGACCGTTCGCGCTGGAGGGCGGCAGGAAGAAGTCGTTCGACCACGCCTTCCCGCCGGAGAAGGGCGTCGACCTCGCCAAGCCGATGGGCAAGTACCGGTGGGAGGCCCGCCCGAAGTTCGCCGACGGCCTGGTGCACAACCTCCGGGCCGGCTCCAACAGTTCCACGTACCTCTACCGCACGATCACGGCCAACGCCGCCCGCAAGGTGACGGGGTACTTCGGCAGCGACGACGGGATGAAGGCGTGGCTGAACGGGAAGGAAATCATCTCCCACGACGTGCCCCGTGGTCCGTCGCCGAACCAGGAGAAGGCGAAACTGGCGCTCGTGAAGGGCGAGAACGCCCTTCTGCTGAAGATCCACAACAACGGTGGAGGGCACGGGTTCTACTTCTCCCTCTCGCGGAGGGCCAAGAAGACCGACCCGAAGGCCGAACGCCGCAGCGCCCTCTGGGGCCTCGTCCAGAAGGATTTCTCGGGCGGCGACGACCGCCGGCAGATGGGCTGGGAACGCGCCGACGGCATCTGGGCCGCCGACTGGAAACCCGGCGACGTCAAGGACCTGGCCGGGCGGTACGTCCGGGCCATCAGCATTCCCCGTCTTCGGGACGAGGCGAAAGCGAAGGCGAAGGCCGTGGCGAAACCGGCGGACCTGGCCGCCCTCCGCCAGGTCTACTACCAGGCGGAGGCGCTGGAGGAAACGCTCGCGCGCGGCCAGACCCTGAACCTGGAGGCCGTCCGCCTCGCCATCCAGGACCTCATCGACACCTTCGGGGCCGCGTACCCGAAGGGCGCGGCGTACCTGGCGCGGCTGGACGCCCTCCAGAAACGGCTGATCGAGGCGCAAGAGGGGAAGAACGGCGGGGATGCCAAGGAGGGCCTGCTGGCGGCCACCCAGGACCTGCTGGCCCTTCGGCGCGAGGCCCTGCTCGCCAATCCGCTGCTGGACTTCGACCGCCTGATCTTCGTCCGCCGGCACGAGAGCGCCAGGAAACTCGGTCTCCCCCAGAACTGGCAGGGCAACACCGCCGTTTCCAAGAACGGGTACGACAACGAGATCGCCGTCCTCCGGATAGACGACCCGACCGGCCCCACCGAGACGCTCTATCGCCCCGAGAAGGACGGGTTCGTCGGCGACATGGAACTCCACTGGAACGCCGACCGGCTCCTCTTCTCCATGCCGAACCCGGACAGCGGGACGTGGCAGGTGTGGGAAATCGGCGTCGACGGCAAGAACCTCCGCCAGGTGACGTCCGGACAGGAGCAGGACATCGACAACTACGACGGGTGCTACCTGCCCGACGGCCGCATCATCTACTGTTCCACCGTCGGCTACCAGGGCGTGCCGTGCGTCGGCGGGGGCAACAAGGTCGGGAACCTGTGCATCGCGAAGACCGACGGCACGGGCATCCGCCGCCTCACGTTCGACCAGGACCACTCGTGGTGCCCCACCGTCCTGCACACCGGCCGCGTCATGTACACCCGCTGGGAGTACAGCGACACGCCGCACTACTTCTCGCGGCTGCTGTTCGAGATGAACCCGGACGGCACGAGCCAGTTTGAACTGTACGGCAGCAACTCGTACTGGCCGAACTCCATCTTCTACGCCCGGCCGGTCCCGGGCGACCCGACGAAGGTGGCGGCGATCATCTCCGGCCATCACGGCGTGCCGCGCATGGGCGAACTCCTTATTCTCGACCCCGCCAAGGGCAAGCACGAGGCCGATGGCGTCGTCCAGCGGATCCCCGGCTACGGCGAGAAGGTGGAGCCGATCATCCAGGACGGGCTGGTCAACGGCAGTTGGCCGAAGTTCCTCCATCCCTGGCCGCTCAGCGAGAAGTACCTCCTCGTCGCCTGCCAGATGGACAACAAGAGCCCGTGGGCCTTGTACCTCGTCGATATCTTCGACAACATGGTCCTCCTGCGGAGCGAGCCCGGCTACGCCCTCTTCGAGCCCGTGCCCGTCCGCAAGCGGCCGACACCGCCCGTCATCCCCGACCGCGTGGACCCGAAACGCAAGGACGCCGTCGTCTACATGGCGAACGTCTACCGCGGCAAGGGGCTGGAGGGCGTGCCGAAGGGCACCGTCAAGGCCCTGCGCGTCTTCACGAACCACTACGGGTACCGGGGGATGGGCGGGCACAAGAACATCGGCATCGACGGGCCGTGGGACGTCAAACGCATCCTCGGCACCGTGCCGGTGCACGAGGACGGGTCGGCGATGTTCCGCGTGCCGGCCAACCGGCCGATCGTCCTGGAACCGCTCGACGCCGACGGCAACGCGCTGCAGATCATGCGGTCGTGGTACACGGCGATGCCGGGCGAGGTGGCCTCCTGCGTCGGGTGCCACGAGCGGCAGGCGGAGCGTCCCCCGCCGCGCGACACGATGGCGACCCGCCTCCCGCCGTCGGAAATCACACCGTGGTACGGGCCGGCGCGCGGCTTCAGTTTCAAGCGCGAGGTCCAGCCCGTCCTGGACAAGCACTGCGTCTCGTGCCACAACGGGGCGAAGCGCGCCGATGGCAAGACGCCGCCCGATTTCCGCCGGAAGGACCAGCGCCCCGATTACAAGGGCCGATGGACGCCCGCCTACGAGGCCCTGCACCGGTACGTCCGCCGGCCCGGGCCGGAGAGCGATTACCATCTCATGCCCCCGCTCGAGTACCATCCGGACACGAGCGAACTCGTCCAGAGGCTTAAGAAGGGCCACGGCGGCGTGCAACTTGGCGAGGAGGATTGGGACCGGCTACTCACCTGGATCGACCTGAACGTCCCGTGCCACGGCACGTGGAGCGAGTACCGCAGCATCCGCGGCGAGGGACGCGAGCGCCGGGCCGAACTCTTCAAGCAGTACGCCGGCATCGACCTCGACCCGGAGGTGGTCCCGCCCGAGGCCGAGCCGAAACCCGTCCAGCCCATCGCGCCGAAACCGAAAACGGGCCCGAAGGTGCGGCAGGTGCAGTGCGCCGGCTGGCCGTTCGACGCCGCCGAGGCCCGCAAGCGCCAGGGCGAGGCCGACGCGGCCCGGCAGACCCTCGAGGTGGCCGACGGCGTCACGCTCGGCCTCGTTCGCATCCCCGCCGGCGAGTTCGTTATGGGCGACCCGGACGGTTGGGCGGACGAGTGGCCGCCCCACCGCGTCCGCATCGAGAAACCGTTCTGGATGGCCGCCTGCGAGACCACCAACGCCCAGTACGCCGCCTTCGATGCGATGCACGACAGCCGGTACATTTCGTGGTACAACAAGGACCAGAACCGCCGGGGCGAACCGGCTAATGGGCCCGAGCAGCCCGTCATCCGCGTGACGTGGGAAGACGCGATGGCGTTCTGCCGGTGGCTCTCGGAGAAGACCGGCCGGCAATTCACCCTGCCCACTGAGGCCCAGTGGGAGTACGCCTGCCGGGCCGGCACCAGCACGCCGATGTGGTACGGCGGTTGCGATGCCGATTTCTCGAAAGTGGCGAACATGGCCGACAGCCGCATCCTGAGTCTCTGCCGACGCGACTCCCCCAAGTGGATCCCGTGTGCGGCGGATGTCAACGACGGCGACACCGTCACCGCCAACGTCGATAAGCACGAGCCCAACCCGTGGGGCCTGCGGGGCATGCACGGCAACGTGTGCGAGTGGACCCGCTCGCTCTACAAGCCGTATCCGTACCGCGCCGGCGACGGCCGGGACGACGCCCAGGCCGACGGCATGCGGGTGGTGCGCGGCGGTTCGTTCTACGACCGGCCGAAACGGGGTCGGTCGGCCTTCCGGTGGCGCTACCGCCGGTGGCAGAAAGTGTATAACGTGGGGTTCCGCGTGATTACCCTGGACGACGGTCCGCGGCGCGTGGCGTCGGGCGGGGCGGAGTAGATCGTGGTTTCTCCACTCCCTCTCCCTCGATGGGAGAGGGTTGGGGCGAGGGCGAGAATATCGCGCGGCGGGTCTCCCGACCCGCCGCGCACGAATGAACAAGGGTGCCGCGCGGCGCATCTCCCGATGCACCGGGCACGACGACCAAGTGGCGCGGCCCCGACCGGCCGCACGGGAGACTCAATTTCCTGGAATGAAGGATAGCCCATGAAACGGTTGGCTTGTCTGACGATGCTTCTGCTGGTGGCTGGCGGTCCTGCGACGCTCGTGGGTTCGGGCGCGTCGGCGGCCGAGCGGCCCGTGTACCGCTCGCCGTACGACCTGGCGTTCTCGCCGGACGGCAAAACGCTCGCCGTCAGCGACCGCACCGCCGGCCGCCTGTGCCTGGTGGACGTGGGCGGCAAGAAGGTGGCCCGCGAGGTCGCCCTCAAGGGGCAGCCCACGGGGCTCGCCTGGTCCGCCGACGGCAAGAAGGTGTACGTGGCCGAACGCGCCGCCGGCACCGTGGCCGAAGTCGACGCCGGCAGCGGCAAGGTGGCCCGCCGGCTGCCCGTCGGGCAGCGGCCGTGCGGCGTGGCCGTGGCGCCCAAGAAGCACCTGCTCCTCGCCTGCAACACGGTCGAGAACGACGTCTCGATCGTGGACCTGGCGAGCGGCAAGGCGAAGGGCCGCGTCGCGCTCCTGAACCAGCCGTTCTTCGCCGCCGTGACGCCCGACGAGTCGATGGCGGTGGTCGGCAACCTCCTGCCTCGCGGCAGCGCGGCCGATCCGCAGACGGCCGCCTGCCTCAGCCTCGTCGACCTCGCCGGCCTGAAGGTCGTCGCGCACATCAAGATGCCGGGCGGCGGGACGTCGCTTCGGGGCGTCGCGATCTCGCCCGACGGCCGGTGGGCCTACGCCTGCCACACCGTCGGCCGGACCACGCTCCCCACCACCCAGTTGGAGCGGGGATGGGTGAACACGAACGGCCTCAGCGTCATCGACCTGAAGGCCAAGGCCCACGTGGCCACGCTCCTGCTCGACCGCCTCTCCGAGGGCGGGGCCGACCCGTGGGGCATGGTCCTGGCGAAGGACGGCAAGACGATCTGGGTCACCCTCTCCGGCGTCCACCAGGTGGCCCGCGTCGACCTCGAAGGCGTCCACCTGCTGCTCGCCGGCAAGCCCCTGCCGGAAGGCAAGGGCGGGCCCAACGGGTACGTGCCCGACATCTGGAAGGAAATCCAGAAGGACCCGAAGAGGCGCGAGGACCTCGTCAACGACCTGGCGGCCCTTTACGGGGCCGGCCTGATGCGCCGGACGCCGGTCGGCGGCAAGGGCCCGCGCGGCGTGGCCCTGGCGCCGGACGGCAAGACCCTCGCCGTCGGCGTCTACTTCGCGGGGGAGGTGGCGCTGACCGACCCGTCCAACGGCCGCGTGACCGCACGCATTCCCCTCGGCAAGAACCCGAAGCCTGACGAGATTCGCCTGGGCGAGCGGCACTTCCACGACGGCACGATGTGCTTCCAGCACTGGCTCAGTTGCGCCACGTGCCATCCGGAAGAGGCCCGGGTCGACGGGCTGAACTGGGACCTCCTGAACGACGGCCTGGGGAACCCGAAGAACGCCCGGTCGCTCATCCTGTCGCACAAGGTGCCGCCGGTCATGTCGCGCGGCGTGCGGGACAAGATGGAAACCGCCGTCGCCGCCGGATTCCATCACATCCAGTTTCACCAACCCAAACAGGAGGAGATCGACGCCGTCTCCACGTACCTGCGGTCGCTCGAACCCGAGCCCAGCCCGTACCTCAAGCCCGACGGCGGCCTGACCGAGGCGGCCGCCCGCGGCAAGACGATTTTCGAGGGCAAGGCCAGCTGCGCGGTATGCCATCCGGCCCCCCTCTTCACGGACAAGCAGGCCTACAACGTGGGCACCGAGTACGAACTCGACCGCGGCAAGAAGTTCAACCACAAGTTCGACACGCCGGTCCTCGAGGAGAGCTATCGCACGGCCCCGTACCTGCACAGCGGCAAGGCGGTGACCCTGAAGGACGTCCTGACCACGTTCAACAAGGACGACAAGCACGGCAAGACGAGCGGCCTGTCGGAACAGGAGATTGCCGACCTGGTCGCGTATCTGAAGTCGCTCTAAGAAGTCACGCGATGGCCCTATGCGACGAGCCGACGGCCTTGGGGACGGTTCCGCCCGGCCCCGGAAGCGTCCCTGGGGCGGCCGGGGCGCGGTGGGCCACCGTGGGTTGCCCGGTTCTGATCCTCGCGTTCCTTCTTGGCTGGTCCGCGCGGTCCGCGCGGGCGGCCAAGCAGGGCCTCGGCGCCGGTTTCACGGAAGGCCCCATCATGCCGGCGCCGTCGGACCCCGGCCGGCGGGCGGCCTGGCGCCGATGGCTGGACGATTGGCGCCGGCGCACCCGGCGCGACATCGGCTACGATGCGTCGCCCTACGAGACAGACGCCTTCCGCTGGGCCGCCTCCTGCACCACCTGCCGCTTCGCCATGATGTGCGACCTCACGTTTTACGACCCCGCGGCCGGACGCTACACGCCGGAAGCGTACGCGGCTTCAACGGGTACGACGCCCTTGTCCTCTGGCACGCCTACCCGCGCATCGGGTTCGACGACCGGAACCAGTTCGACTTTTACCGCGACATGCCGGGCGGCCTGGACGCGTTGCGCGACCTGGCCCGCCGCCTCCGCGCCGTCGGCGTCCGCGTCTTCATCGATTACAATCCGTGGGACACCGGCACGCGCCGGGAGGGCGCGAGCGACGTCGACGCCCTCGCGGCCATGGTCGGCGCCGTCGAGGCCGACGGCGTCTTCCTCGACACGCTCCATCACGGCAGCGGGGACCTGCGGCCGCGGCTCGACGCCGTCCGGCCGGGGGTGGTCCTGGAGTCGGAACTCGACCTGCCGGTCCGCAGCCGGCGCAGCACGCGGCGAAGTTCCTGCGGATGTGGCCGGGCCTGGACCGTTGCGGCACGATCGGGTTCCGCTGCGTCGTGGACGTGGCGGACGGACGGGGGGCAGGCGCCGGAGAACAGGCCGGGTCGCGCCGCTGAGACGATTGTGAGGGGCCTATGATGACTCGACACCATATGGCGCGTGGCCGCCCCGCATGGGCGGCAATGCTGCTTGCTGCTGGCTTGTGCCTGCACCTGGCCGCCGGCGCCGCCGGGGCGGGGCAGCCGCCGGCGAAGGACCTGCTCCAGCGGGCGCTCGCGGGCCCGATGGCCGGCGTCGAGGACATCATCTACGCCGCCCGGCCCACCGGCCCCGATCCGCACTGGTACGCCAACATCAGTTACTACGCCGAGGACGAAAACCGAAAGACGTACCTGCCCGGCGGCCGGCTCTGCCGCATGAACCTGAAGACCGGCAAGGTCACGGTCCTCGTCGACGACCCGCAGGGCAACATCCGCGACCCGCACGTCCATTACAGCGGCAAGAAGATCCTCTTCTCCTGGCGCAAGGGCGGGACGGACCACTATCACCTGTACGAGTGCGCCCCGGACGGGTCGAACGTCCGCCAACTCACCCGCGGCGACTACGACGACTACGAGGCCGTCTATCTGCCCAATGACGACATCGTCTTCGTCTCCACCCGGTGCAAACGGTGGGTCAACTGCTGGCTTACGCAGGTGGGCGTCCTGTACCGGTGCGGTCCCCGCGGGGAGAACCTCCACCCGATTTCCTCGAACAACGATCACGACAACACGCCGTGGGTCATGCCGGACGGCCGCGTCCTTTACATGCGGTGGGAGTATACCGACCGCAGCCAGGTCCACTACCATCACCTGTGGACGGTGAACCCGGACGGCACGGGCCAGATGGTGTACTTCGGGAACATGCACGGCGGCATCGTGATGCTCGGCGCCAAGCCGATTCCCGGCACGGACCGGGTCCTCTCGATCTTCTCGCCCGGCCACGGACGCCGCGAGCACGCCGGCCGCGTCACCGTCGTGGACCCGGACGCCGGTCCGGACGCCCGCCCGTACACGCGGGATATCCACAGCAAACCGATCTGGCGCGATCCGTATCCGTTCTCGGAAGACTGCATCCTCGTGGCCAGTCCGCGCGGCATCGAACTGATGGACGGCCAGGGGCACACGCAGGTCCTTCGCCCGAAGGAAGGGAACATGGACCTGCACGAGCCGCGGCCCTTGCGCTCCCGGCCGCGCGAGACACAGATCGTCGAGCGGACCGACCCCGCCCAGGCCACCGGCCGACTCGTCCTCAGCGACGTGGGCGTCGGCCGCAACATGGTCGGCGTCAAGGACGGCGAGGTCACGAAACTCCTCATCCTGGAATTGCTGCCCGAGCCGATTCACTTCCACGGCGGCATGAACCCGATCACGTCGGGCGGCACGTTCATCCTGGAACGCATCCTCGGCACCGTGCCGGTGGAGGAGGACGGCTCGGCGTACTTCGAGGTGCCGGCCATGCGGAGCCTCTTCTTCGTGGCCATGGACTCACGCGACAACGCCATCAAGCGGATGCACTCGTTCGTCACGGTCCAGCCGGGCGAGACGACCGGGTGCGTCGGCTGCCACGAACGCCGCAGCACGGCGATGTATCCGAAACAGATGCCGCTTCAGGCGGTGACGCGGGCCCCGAGCCGGATCCGGCCCGTCGAGGGCGTGCCGGACGTCTTCGACTTCCCGCGCGACGTCCAGCCCATCCTCGATACGCACTGCGTCAAGTGCCACAACCCCGACAAACGGGCCGCCGGCTTCAGCCTGGCCGGCGATCGCGGCCCCTACTGGTGCCACAGTTACCTGAACCTGACGTGGCGCAAGCAGTACGTCGACGGTCGGAACGAGGCGGTGGGCAGCCGGGCGCCGCGGTCCGTCGGGGCGGTGGCCAGTCCCATCATGAAGAAACTCACCGGGGGGCACAACGGCGTCAAGGCCTCGCCGCGCGACGTCAAGATGATCCGGTACTGGATCGAGTCCGGCGCGCCGTATCCGGGCACCTACGGGGCGCTCGGCACGGGGATGCTGTACCGCCACATCCAGAACAAGCATTTCCGGCACGACCTGGAGTGGCCCGAGACGAAGGTGGCCCGGGATGTCCTCGCGCGCCGTTGCGGCTCGTGCCACAAGGGAAAGATGCACCTGCCGATCGCCCTTAGCCTGAACGCCCCGCGGTTCAACCACGAAATCGTCTTCAATCTGACCCGGCCGGAGAAATCCGCCTTCCTCCTCGGCCCGCTGGCGAAGGAGGCGGGAGGCTACGGCACGTGCCAGGCCCGGGCCAAGCCGCCCAAGGGCACGAAGGACGTGCCGCACGTCTTCGCGGATACGAAGGACGCGGATTATCAGAAACTCCTTGCATGGATCGCCCGCGGCAAGCACTATCTAGAGCAGGAAAACAAGCGGTTCGACGTGGTCGGCTTCCGGCCCGGACGCCCGTACATCCGCGAGATGAAGCGGTACGGCGTCCTGCCGAAGGACCTCGGGCCGGAGGAACCCGTCGATTCCTACGCCACCGATCGCGCGTACTGGAAATCGTTCTGGTACCAGCCGCCGGTTCAGTCAGCAAGGAGAGAGCGATGAAGCGTTCCGCATGGTCCCTGGTCGTGGTGCTCTGCGTCCTGCCGGTTCTGGCCGGCTGCGCCCACGAGGCCTGGAAAGTGAAGCAGATTACCGCCGTCGGCCAGTTGGCGGTCCCCGAGTGCGCCTGTGTCGACACGCAGACCGGCAAGGTCTACGTCTCGAACATGGACACCGACGCCGGCGCCTACTGGGTGGACGACGGCGAGGGCTCGATCGCGCTGCTGTCGCCGGGCGGCACGCCGCGCGACCTTCGCTGGCGGGCCTCCACCGAGCAGGTGCCCCTGAACAGCCCCAAAGGCATGGCCATCTTTAAGCGAATCCTCTACGTGGCCGACAACACCCGCGTCATGGGTTATCCCCTCACGGGCGCCCCCGGCGTGAAGCCCGTCGAGGGAACCGAGGGCCAGCACCTGAACGACGTGGCCACCGACGGCCAGGCCGTCTACGTCTCGGACACGGCCGCCGGCGTCGTCTACCGGATGGCCCCGGAGGGCGTGACGCAGGTCAAGGCGCCCGCCGGCGTCAACGGCATCACGTTCTTCAAGGAGAAGATGTACGCCGTCAGTTGGGACCTGCACGAGGTCTACCAGCTCGACCCGACGGGCCAGGCCGACCCCGTCCCTCTGGGTCTGGCGGAGCACTTCAAGACGCCCGACGGCATCGAGGTCCTCGACGACGGGACGATCCTGGTCTCGGACATGCACGGCCATCGGGTGGCGGCGGTTTCGCCGGACCGCACGCACGTGTACACCCTGGTGGAACTCAAGACCCCCGCCGACATCGGCCTCGACCGTCAGCGTCTGCTGCTGTACGTGCCCCAGTTCGAGCAGGACGTCGTGACCGTCTGTCGGCTGATGCCGCAGAAGCAATAGCCGTCCGGCCGCACGCCGCCCGGCACAACGAGGATGACAGGATGGTGAAAGGTCGTGGATCGAATCTACCTGCGACCGCGGTGGTCGTCGCCGCGGTCGTGTTTTCGGGTGCCGCTGCGGCATTCGCTGCGGCGGAGGAGGAGGCTGCGCCGCCGCCCGCCCCAGGGCAGGTGGTCTTCGACTTCGAGACCGACGACCTCCAGGGATGGCGTGTCGTCGACGGCGCGTTCGGCCTCCTCGTCTCCCCGCCAAGAGACGTCCGCCGTCACGAGGGCGATCGCCTCCTGACCACCCTTCAGCGCCCGAAGGAGGCGAACAAGAGCGACCGGATGACCGGTGTCCTCGAATCCCCCGTCTTCGTCCTGGGCGGACCGGAGATGACCTTCCGCGTGGGCGGCGGCAAGCACGCCGACACGTACGTGGCCCTCTGCACGCTCGACGGCAAGGAACACCGGCGGGCCAGCGGCGCCTCATCCGTCGTGATGCGCGAGGTTCGCTGGCAGGCGCCGGAACTCGTGGGCCGGCCGCTCTTTCTCCGCGTCGTGGACCGTCACACCGGCGGGTGGGGCCACGTGACGTTCGACGCCTTCCGCGCCCGCGGGGCGATCGACGATGCCGCCACCGCCGAACGATTTGCGGGGATCGACCGCGCGCGGCGCCAGGCCGCACGCCGGCGCATCCTCGACCGCCTCGCCTCCGTCCGACGGGCCCTCGAAGACCTCCGGGCCACCTTCGGCGACCGGTTTCCGGACGCCGAACGGCACCTGGAGCGGATCGCGGCCCTGGAGAACCGGCCCGGCGACGTCTCCGCCGACGCCCTGGAAGCGCTCGCCGATGAGGTCGACGCCGTTGCCCGCGACGCCCTGCTCGCGAGTCCGCTCATCCGCGACCATCCGATCCTCTTCGTCGTCCGCCGCCAGTACCGGTCGGACCATCACAACACGGCCACGATGTTCCAGAACGGGGAGATCAACGCCGGCAACTTCCAGGGGCCCGGTGCCGTCAAACTGCTGCACGTGGCGGATGGCGGTCGCGTCGAGACGCTCCTCGACCTGCCCCGCGGCGTCGCCCGCGACCCGGACGTCCACTTCAGCGGCGAGCGGATCCTCCTCTCCATCCGCCGCCAGCCGCGCGACGACTACTCCATCTACGAATTGGACCTGCGCCCGGAGGCAGAGGCCGGGGAAGACCGCCCCGCGGACGCTGCTCCACGCGACCTGCCGCGCCCCACCCGTGGACGCCTGCATGCCCTGACGGCCCTGGAGGGCGTCTCGGACATCGACCCGTGCTACCTGCCCGACGGCTGCATCGTGTTTGCCTCCACCCGCGAGCCGAAGTTCTGCATGTGCAACCGCCACATCATGGGCAACCTCTTCCGGATGGACGCCGGCGGGGCGAACGTCCACCAGGTGGGCCACAGCACGCTGCACGAGGGCCATCCCGCTCTCATGCCGGACGGCTGCGTCCTCTACGACCGATGGGAATACGTGGATCGCAACTTCGGCGACGCCCAGAGCGTCTGGTTCTGCCGGCCGGACGGCACGAACCACGCCCTCCTGTGGGGGAACAACACGGCCTCGCCCGGCGGGGTGATCGACGCCCGTGCCATCCCCGGCACGGAGCGGTTTGTCGCCACGTTCACCTCGTGCCACGACCGCCCGTGGGGCGCCGTCGCCGTCGTCGACCGCTCCCGTGGGATGGACGGCAAGCCGCCCGTCGTCCGCACCTGGCCGCCCGAGGCCCGCGACCTCGTCATGGTCGGCAACTACGACACCTTCAAGCGGGTCCGGCCGAAGTACGAGGACCCGTACCCGCTCTGCGACCCGCAGGCGCCCGCCTCGGCCGGCAAGTACTTCCTCTGCGCCCGCCAGACGGGCGACGGCGAGGCCATGGGCATCTACCTGGTGGACGTCTTCGGCAACGAGGTGCTCGTCCACGCCGAGCCGCCCGGCTGCTTCGACCCGATGCCGCTCGCGCCGCGCCCCCGGCCGCCCGCCATCCCCGACCGGACGGACTTCGACGAGCCGCGCGGCACGTTCTACGTCCACGACGTCTACATCGGGACGGGCATGGAAACGGTCGAGCGCGGCACGGTGAAGTACCTGCGGGTCATCGAGTCGCCCGAAAAACGGTTCTGGACCGGCGCCAACTGGCAGGGCAGCGGCACGCAGGCCCCCGGCATGAACTGGGACGATTTCAACAACAAGCGCGTCCTCGGCACCGTGCCGGTCGAGCCGGACGGCTCCGCCTACTTCCGCGTCCCGGCCGACCGGTTCGTTTACTTCCAGTTGCTGGACGCCGACTGCATGATGGTGCAGTCGATGCGGTCCGGGACGATGGTCCGGCCGGGGGAGACGACCGGGTGCATCGGCTGCCACGAGGACCGCCGCACCGCCGTCCCGAACCTCGCGAAGGCCGCCGCCGCCCGTCCGCCCAGCGCCCTGGCGCCGCCCTTCGGACGGGAACCGTTCCGCTTCAATTACCTCGCGGAGGTTCAGCCGATCTGGGACCGGCACTGCCTCCCGTGCCACGATTTCGGCGGGAAGGCGGCCGCCAAGTTCCTCCTGGCCGGCGACCTGACCCGCTCGTTCAACGTCTCGTACATGGAACTCCGGCGGAAGGGGCTCGTGAAGGTTATCGGCGCGGGCCCGGCCCCGGTCCAGCAGCCGTTCGCCTGGGGCTCGCACGCCAGCCCGCTGGTGCAGCACCTCCGCAAGAGCGCGACCGGCAAGCGGCTGAGCGCCGAGGAAATGGAGCGGATCGTTACCTGGATCGACATCAACGCCCCGTACTACCCCTCGTACGCCAGCGTGTACCGGGGGAACCTGTACGGCCGGTGCCCGCTCGGCAACAAGGATCTGGCGCGGCTGAAGGAACTGACCGGCGTGGACGTGCGCCGCCGGCCGCACGATCCCCTCATCAGTTTCACCCGGCCGGAGGTCAGCCCGTGCCTGGCCCAGTTGAAAGCGCAGGGCGGGGAGGCGTACGCCGAGGCCCTCGCGATTATCCGGCGCGGCAAGCAGGCCCTGGCCGAGCGTCCGCGGATGGACATGCCCGGGGCGGAACTGGCCGGCCCGGACCGCGAGCGCGAGCAGAAGTACCGCCTCCTCCTCCAGCGGGAGGAAGCCGCCCGCCGCGCCATCGCCGCCGGACGGCGCCTCCGCGATGACGAGACGCTCCAGGAGTGAGAGCCCCCCGATGCATGGCTCCCCGACGAAAGGGCTGATGTTCGCCTGCGCCGTGTGCCTGGGCGCGTGGGCCCTCGTGGCGGCGTGCGCCGCCGCACCGCCGCCGGACGACACCGTCCTCGACGCCGTCCGCGAGGACTGGGCCGCCCAGGACGGATTGTACAAGGGCAAAGAACTTCAGGTCGACGTTGTGGCGGCTGTCGTCGAGACCCTGGCCCCGGCCGACGATGCCCTGACGACGCGCCTGGCCGCCCTTCGCAAGGACGGCGCGAAACCCGGCGACCCGCGCTGGCTGGACGTGTACACGGCGGCCTGCCTTCGCCGCCGCACCGCGCGCCTCGGGCCGCATCGCGACCGTTTGCGCCGCGTCGTCTTCACGAAGCATTATGACCTGGGCGGGTCGCACTACGCCTACACCGAGGGGCAGAGCGACGCCCAGGCCGAACGCCACTTCCGGCCCGGCTCGGCCCTGTGCCTGCTCGAGATGGACGGCCCCTTCGGCCGCGTCCGGACGCTGATCGACGACCCCGGCGGCGTCATCCGCGACCCGGACGTCTCCTACGACGGCCGCCGCATCCTCTTCGCCTGGAAGAAGTCCGACCGCGAGGACGACTACCACCTGTACGAGGTGGACGTCGCCGCCGACGATGCCAAGGGCGAGGTCCGCGGGCTGACCCACGGCCTCGGCGTCGCCGATTACGAGGCGGCGTATCTGCCGGACGGACACATCGTCTTCAACTCCACCCGCTGCGTCCAGATCGTCGACTGCTGGTGGACCGAGGTATCAAATCTCTATACGTGCGACGGCCGGGGCCGGTATCTGCGGCGGCTCTCGTACGACCAGGTCCACACGAACTATCCGACCGTCACGCCCGACGGCCGGGTCATCTACACACGGTGGGACTACAGCGACCGCGGCCAGGTCTTCCCCCAGGGCCTCTTCCAGATGTACCTGGACGGCACGGGCCAGACGGCCGTCTACGGTAACAACTCGTGGTTTCCGACGACGATCCTGCACGCCCGGGCGATTCCGGGGACCGAGAAGATCGTGTGCGTTTTCAGCGGCCATCACACGCGGCAAAAGGGATGGCTCGGCGTGCTCGACCCCACGAAGGGCCGGGAGGAAAACGCGGGGGCCCAACTCATCGCCCCCGTCCGCGAGACCAAGGCCGTCCACGTCGATCGCTACGGTCAGGAGGGCGACCAGTTCCAGTACCCGTATCCGCTGGATGAGGAGACGTTCCTCGTGACGATGAAGCCGGCCGTCGGCGGCCGGGCGGCTCGCCACTTCGCCGTCTACTGGATTCATGCCGACGGCCGGCGCGAACTCCTTGCCTGGGACCCGAAGATTTCGTGCAACCAGTCCGTGCTGCTCGCGCCGCGGCCGAAGCCGACGCGCCGCGCCCGCACGGCCGATTACACCCGCGACACGGGCGTCTTCTACGTCCAGGACGTGTACGAGGGGCCCGGCCTGGCGGGCGTGCCGCGCGGCACGGTCAAGCGGCTGCGGGTCGTGGCGCTGGACTTCCGCGCCGCGGGCATCGGCAGCAACCGCAACGGCGGGCCGGCCGGCGGGGCCCTCATCAGCACGCCGCCGTCCTGCGATAACGGGGCCTGGGACGTCAAGCGCGTCCTCGGCCATGTGCCCGTCTACGAGGACGGGTCCGCCTGTTTCCGCGTGCCGGCCCGGACGCCGGTGTACTTTCAGGCGTTGGACGCCCGCGGCCACGCCGTCCAGACGATGCGGTCCTGGGCGACGCTCCAGCCGGGCGAAGGGTTCGCGTGCGTCGGCTGCCACGAGAGCAAGAACACCGCCCCGCCGGCGCGCGAGCCGACGCGGGCCTTGGCGGAAGGACCGCGCGACCTCGAGCCGTTCTACGGGCCGCCGCGCGGGTTCTCGTTCGCCAACGAAATCCAGCCAATCCTCGACCGCCACTGCACCCGCTGCCACCACGACCGGACGGCGAGGCTGGTCCTGGCCGAGGCCGGCGGGAACACGGGGGTGCCCGAACACGCCGAGGTCGTCCTCCCCGTGGAGAGCCGGTGGCGGTACACGACCGAGGACCCGGGCGAGGGATGGCACACGCCCAGCTTCGACGCGTCGGCCTGGGCGGAAGGACGGGCCGGGTTCGGCAGCCGCGGCCATACCCCGTGGCGGACCAAGCGCATCTGGCTCCGCCGGACCGTCAACCTCCCGGCCGGCTGGAACCCCGAGGGCGTGCGGGTGCTGCTGCGGCACCGGCACGATGAGGACGTGGAGGTCTTCATCAACGGGGCCAGCGTCTTCCGGGCAGAGGGTCACATCAACGCGTACCGCTTTGCCGCCATCGACCCGGCCGCCCTGAGGCCCGGCCGGAACGTCGTGGCTGTCCAGTGCCGTCAAACGGTGGGCGGACAGTTCATCGACGTGGGGCTCTTTCAGGCCAAGGCGCCGTCGGCACCGGCGGGTGTCCCGCCGGGGGCCGAGGTGGCGGCCAAGAAGGCCTTCAGCCTGCTCGATGCGCGCACCGTCGACCCACGAGCCAAACGGCGGTGGAGCGACGCCTACATGGCCTTGACGCAGAACGGCCGGGCCAACCGCCTGGTCAACTGGGTGAGCGCCCAGTCCGCCCCGCCGATGCTGCCGCCGCAGGCCGCCGGGGCCGCAAAGAGCGGCCTCATCACCATGCTGGAGGCGGGGCACAACGGCGTCCGTCTCCGCCGCGAGGAGATGGACAAGATCGCCTGCTGGATCGACCTGCTCGTGCCGTTCTGCGGCGACTATACCGAGGCCGCCGCCTGGAGCGACGCGGAGAAGGAGAAGTATGCCCACTTCCTCCAGAAGCGCCGCCTCATGGAAGCCGCCGAGGCCGAGAACATCCGGGGGTGGATCGAGGCGCGCCGGGCGCAGCAGAACGCCGCGGAGTAACATGGGGGGGTGGCATGGCCACGCCGGCGTGGCCATGAGAACTGTCCCTGGCATGTGCCACGGCCGGTCTTGGCCGGCCGGGCATCCCGCGAGAGGCTACGCGCGGCGGCTGCGGAGACCCGCCGCGCACGAGTTCCTTTGGGGGGCGGCTACGCCGACCGGGCGCCGGCACACGCCGTCGCCTCCAGTTCAAAGAGGAGGTCGTCGCGGCAGACGTCGCCGAGGACGGAGACGCACGGCCATCCGAGTTGCGGCAGGTAGGTGCTGTCGAACAGGGCCTGGATCTCGGGCGTCTTGGAGTAGGCGATGGCGTGGACCACCTCCTCGTCGCCGCAGTCCATGTCCTTGAGGCAGGCCCGGACGTTGGCGAGCGTCATGTCGATTTGGGCGGCGGCGTCGCCGGCGTGGCACGTCAGGCCGGCCTCGTCGATGGCGGCCGTTCCGGAGACGTAGACGCTCGTGCCGCCCGGCGTGCCGGCCCGGGCCACGCGCGAGAACGCGGACCCGTACTCGTAGGCACTTTCCTGCATCCCCGCCGCGTGATGGTACGAGATGGACGCCTTCGGGCCGATCATCGCCACGACGTCCAGGGCGCAGACGGCCTCGCCGGCCGGGCCCACGCCGATGCCGGTGCTCGCCGGCAACTGCGTCCGTCCGGCCGTGTCGTCGATGAGTCCCGACTCGGTGAAGAACCGGTTGCGGACGGCGTTGAAGGCGTCGTACCACTGGAGGATGTCGCCGAGCCACAGCCAGGTGCGGGCGACCGATTTCATCCCGCCGCCCACCCGGCGGAGCAGGCGGGTCGCTTTGTCGAACAGGGCGCGGGCCTGGTCCGTATTCGAGCCGGCCTCCGCCGCGGTCAGGCCTGACAGGGTCACGTACGCCACGCCGTTCAGGTGGAGCATCCGCCCGCAGGGGGTCTCGTCATCGGTCAGGATGGCCGGGGGCTCGTCGCACTCAACGGCGTGGACCTGGACGGCCGCGAGCGGACCGCTCGGTCCCTCCGGGACGGTCAGCAGGTCCGGCGGGACGGCGTCGGCCAAGTCGCCGTAGGCGGCCGGCCGGGCGTCGGCGGCGGCGCGGACGCCCTCCTCGGTGCCGAAGAACCGTTCCTGGACGGGCCGGACGCCCTTGCGGCGAAGGACCTCCGCCACGCCGGCAAGAAGCCGCTCCGCCTGGGCCGACGCCGGACCCGCCTGGCGCGGCATGGCCGTGACGTACACCTCCTTCGCCGTCTTCGACTGGCTGATGCGTATGTGGGTAAGAATGGCGTCTCTCCTGTCTGGTGCGATTGCCACCCCGCCCCCGGACAAGGTGTATGGCTCGTACCTTTAGTAAACGCGCAGGGGAGGCAAAAGTAGCGGCTGAACCGGGCGGATTCTGGAAACCGGCGGACGGGCCCGGGGAAGGACCGGCCGGGTGGAACTACGGCGTCGCCGGCTCGATCTTGACGGCCACGTCGCCCGTGAACGTCGGGACGGCCAGCGTCAGCCCGCCTGCCGCGGCCCGGACGCTTTCCGTGCGGAGGACCCGGCCGGCCCGCGTGTCCCACCACCGGACGCGGTAGGGCCCGGCGGTCAGGCCGGGGACCGTGAGCGACGCCCCGCGGATCGGGCCGGGCGTGCGGCCCTCCTTCGCCACGGTCCACCACGTGGACGCCGGGTCCGACAGCCACAGGTACGCGTGCCGCTTCCCCTCCAGGCCGACGACGCGGAGGCCTTTCGTTGCGGCGGCGTCGGCGGGGCGGAGGCCGGCCGTCGTGTACGGGATGTCGGCCACGAAGCCTGCCACCGGTTGGTACAGCGGGTACAGGTTCCGCTTGTGGATGTCGTCCCAGTACCAGTGGCAGACGGTGCTGGAGAGGCCCGACAGGGCCGACGTCCACAGGGCGTTGTGGAGGTGGAGGAAGCCCTTGTCCAGGTCGATGCCCTCCGGCCGCTGCCAGTTGTCGCTGGTCATGCCGAACTCGCTGAAGACGGCGGGCTTGGCGGGTGCGGCCTCGCGAAAGAGGCGGGCCTGTTTCAGGACGGAGGCGACGGCGTCGTGGTACAGGTCGCCGGTCGTCGGACGCATGTAGTAATGCATGTCTGCCGTGTCGAGATCGGGATGCCGGGCGGCCTTCGAGGGCGAATGCCAGTCGCTCGTCGCACGCAGGTGGTGCCACGGGTCGATCGCCTCCAGGTGCGCGCCCACCTGGGCGTAGAACCGTTCGGTCGGCAGGCCCGGGTTCATCTCGTTGAAGTACTCCCACACGGCCACGTGGGTGGAGTACCCCCACCGGGCGACGAAGGTGCGGACGAGCCGCTTCGCCATCGCGACCGCCCGCGCGTACTCGGGCGAGGCGTCGTTCTTCAGCAGGTGCATGTAATGGTCCCGCGTGCACATGACGAGTTGGAGGTACACGCCGGCCGTCTCGGCCGTCTCGACGATGCGGTCGAGGATGAAGGCGTCCGCCTGGTTGTAGACGCCGAGCGGCGGGCGCGTGATGTCGGCCTCCCACAGGAGGTTCGGCCCGCCGCCGGCCTCGCGCAGGGAGAGGTCCTTCAGGAACAGCCGGCAGGGGCCCTCCGTGCGGAACGTGACGGAGCCCAGGAACCATCGGTCCGCCCCGGTGCGGAACGTGTGCGTGAACGTCCTCCACGGCTTGCCGCAGGGAATCGGATCGGACGCGGCGCCCGCCGCAGCGACGACGAGGCGGGCCTGGCCGTCGGCGCGGGCCTGGCCCGTGAGGACGTAGGCGGTCCCCGGCCGGACGGCGAGCGGCCGCGTGGCGGAGAAGGACAGGGCGTCGCCCTTGGCCATGTCGCGCTCGATGCCGCTGCAGGGCCGGTGGTATCCCTGGCGGCCGGGCGTGTCGGCGGTCGGGGGCTTCCACGCCCAGGACCGGCCCCAGCCGCTCTTGCGGGCCTCGACGGCCATGGCCCAGTCCTCGCAGCACGCCCAGACGCGGGCGAAGTTGGCCCCGTGGGCGCCCAGGGCCTCAAGCATTGCCGACTCCCGGGCCAGGTCCTTGATGAACGCCACGTCCTGCCCGACGGCGAAGAACGGCGTGCCGTCGTCGAACGCCAGGAACCGCCCGTCTTCCGCCGATACCCGGACGTACCCGCGCCCGTCGGCGGGGGTGCACGTGAACGTCACGGGTTTCGACGTGGCCGACCCGGACGGCGACTTGAGCCGCGCCACGGCCGTCCATCGGCCCGGTGTGGCGGCGGCGAAGCGGGCCCGCCACCCGGCCTCGCCGACGGGGTAGATCCAGTCGGCCGTCCCGCCGCCGCGTCTCTGCCGGGCATACTCGAACGGCTGGTGCCAGAAGGCGGGGACGGTGACGCGCCTCCCGTCCGGGCCGGTCAGGTCGACGTGGAGGTCGATCTCGGCGGGGTCGTACGGGTTTTCGGCCGTGACGTTCGTCCGCAGCGTGAAGGCGATCCGCTCGTAAGCCTTGACGGTCCGGGCGGCGGGCTCGATGGAAACCTCGGCGCCGGCGCACGGGCCGGCGGCAACCAGCCAGGCGATCGCGGCGGCCAGTAGGACGACGCTACATTCCGCGCGGCGGGTCTCCCGGCCCGCCGCGCAGCCCTGCAAAGGGCGTGTCGAACGCGGTGGGCCGGGAGGCCCACCACGCGGAATCCCTTGGTAGCGTTGTCGTACCTGGCACACCGCGGAAAGGGAAGACGGGGTTCGCATGGCGGCCTCCGGGGACGGCGGGTCCGGCGCATCTTACCGCGCGCCTCGGCGCGTGTCCACGCCCGGGGAGGGCAACGCTTCGGCGGGTGGCCATGGGCCGTTGGGCGCGGTGCCCGAGCGCCGCCAGGAACGGACCGCCGGAGGACCACACAAAAACGGGCCAGCCGCGTAAGCGATTGGCCCGTCAGGAATTACAATGGCGAGGGCGACGGGACTCGAACCCGCAACCACCGGATCGACAGTCCGGTACTCTAACCATTTGAGCTACGCCCCCGCCCGATCGGCAGGTGTCGCCGGCGGGACTGGTCCGTT
>Ga0272441_10001811_pt1 | contig 44906 bp, 34 predicted proteins | sample SSMProp6N_FD_193582 | JGI IMG/M metagenome (GOLD analysis project Ga0272441, IMG submission 193582) | Marine sediment archaeal communities from Little Sippewissett salt marsh, Falmouth, MA, United States - SSM-Prop-6N | ecosystem: Environmental > Aquatic > Marine > Wetlands > Sediment ... | reverse complement strand
GGCATCATCGATAGTCATGGTACGGGTAACGGTGGTTTGGGCAACAGCGACCTGGCATACCAGAATAATTCCGGCGACAATGCAGATGGTCGCATGTAATTTGCTGAGATTGGCTGACAGGTTCATTCGAGTTTCCTCCTGGAATATTAATGGTGTTGTCTTCTGTTTACTTAGATTAAGACAAATGGTTGCGTGATGGGTAGTTAAGAAGTGTTAGCAAGTGTTAAGAGATGTTAAATATGATGCAGATCGCGTTCAATTTACCTATATTCAGAACATGTCACTTATGAAAAGAAAAACCGGGTTGATGGTCGGACTGATTGTTGTGGCACTGGCCGGTCTCATTGTAATTCAGGGAATTTTGTTACAGGAGGCGATTGCATCGCGGGAAAAGACGTTTGACAATACAGTCTTCGCCGCGCTTAATCGCGTTCAGGAAACAGTAGAGACGGTGCACACGATGACGGTTATGTTCGAAGTTTCCGACAGTCTGAACGCATTAGACAGCATTCACGTATCGGTTGAGACCAGTTCCGATTTGGAGGGTGACAGCCTGATGTTGTCGCTTGATGCCGGGGAGATTGTCATTGGCGACAGCACCTTTTCAAGAATTGTCCTGATGCGGAAAGATACGCTCATGTTTCGGGACAGCAACCATGACGCCTTTTGTATCCCATTACCTCCCAAACGCGATACTGGAGGTTCAGTCGATATCAGACAGATTAAATTCGAAATCAATGACAGTACCGACGGTGACAGGCGAATTGTCAGGAAAGAGCAAATCGATTCGATTCCGGCCATTATGGCACTCATAGACAATGCCAGTGGGCGGGATCATTTCATTCGGGACATGCTCAGCCGCCTGTGGGTTTCTGAAAAAATTCCCACGATTGAGCGGCTTGATTCCGCCCTGATCGACTCAACGATTGATGCGGCGATGAAGGGCAGTAACGTTGATCTGGACTATCAATTCGGAGTCAGGATCGAGGGTATGGACACGTTGTTGTTTGCGCCGACGGCCGAGGCCGACATTTTGTCTGATTCTAAATACAGGGTTCGGCTTTTTCCATACGATGTCCTGGGCGCCACAACCGAATTACTGATCCATTTTCCCAACCGACGTTTCTATCTCTGGGGCCAGGTTTTGCCGATGCTGATGATTATCGGGGCGTTCATCCTGATTATCATCGGCGGTTTCGTTTACACGGTTCGGGTGATTGTTCGACAGCAACGCACGCAGAGGCTGATGACGGATTTCGTGAACAATATGACGCATGAGTTCAAGACACCGATTTCCACGATTGCGCTGGCCTCGGAAGCCATCATGCGTTCGGATGTTATCTCCGATCATGACAAAATCGAGCGATTTTCCCGCATGATTCAGGATGAAAACCGCCGCATGAGAAACCAGGCGGAAAAAATACTCCAGATGGCTTCGCTGGAAGAGGGATCACTCCGGTTGAAAAAGGATGAAGTCGATTTGAAGCAAATTATCCGGGAGGCGGTTGAAAACGCGACGCTGGCGATCAAGGCTCGAGAGGGAGAGATAACCTGCTCATTCCGAGCCGATGAACATATTATACCGGGTGACAGGGTGCACCTGGGTGGAATAATCAACAACCTGCTCGACAACGCTGTCAAGTACTCCCGTGAAAAACCGGAAATCTCAATCTCAACGATGAATGCCGATGGCGGTATTTATATTCGTATCACCGATCGTGGTATCGGGATCAGTGAGAATGACCTGAGATATATTTTTAACAAGTACTACCGGGTATCGACCGGAGACATTCACGACGTCAAGGGTTTCGGGCTCGGGCTGAGTTATGTAAAATTGATGGTCGAGGCGCATCGGGGAACAATTATTATCGGCAGTAAGCCGGGCGAAGGAACGCAGGTAGAGATATTTCTTCCCCAGATGGATTGATAGTAATAAAGGCATTGGTATGACGATCAGGATCCTATTGCTGGAGGATGACAATAACCTTGGGGCAATAATTCAGGAACACCTGACCCTCAACGGATTTGAGGTTGTTCTCCGCAAAAACGGCCGGGACGGTCTTGAGGCGTATGCCGGTGACAGATTCGATCTCTGCCTGGTCGATGTCATGATGCCGCAGATGGACGGGTTTACATTTGCTCAAACCATCCGGAAGCAGGATGCGCGAATCCCGATCATCTTCCTCACGGCCAAGTCCCTGCAGGAAGACAAAATCAAGGGTTTCAAAATCGGGGGTGACGATTACATCACCAAGCCTTTCAGTATCGAGGAACTGCTGTTGCGAATTCGGGCGGTATTGAAAAGGTCGGGGGTGAATGATGTAAGTGCGGAAAAACATGTTTTCACGCTGGGGCATTTCAGTTTCGACAGCAACAAGCGAACGCTGGACGGCCCGGACGAATCATACAAGCTGACATCGAAAGAAACCGAGCTTCTGAAGATGCTCTGTCTTAAGGTCAATCAAACGTTGTTGCGCACCGACGCTCTTCGGGACATCTGGGGCAGTGAGGATTATTTCAGCAGTCGCAGTATGGACGTGTTTATATCGAAACTCCGTCGTTATCTTAAAAGCGACGGCCGTATTGAAATCGTAAACATCCACGGCAAGGGATTCAAACTTGTTATCGATGAATAGATTTGTTCTCGGCAGTATGCTGAGTTTGCTGTTCATTGTTTCGGCGACACCAGCATGTGGTCAAGAGTACTTATGGTCTAATGCATATGATACAGCTATGACTATAACGTCTCGAATTTCGCCGCCCGAGGGATATACCCGTCAGCCAAGCGCTACCGGTAGTTTTGGGAATTGGTTGCGGGGTCTACCGCTTAAAGCGGAAGGTGCCGGCGTTTATCTGTATGACGGCCGGAAAAAGCCGCGCCAGGACGTTCATGCGGCGGTAATTGACATGGACATCGGTGCGAAGAACCTACAACAATGCGCCGATGCCGTAATCAGGTTGCGGGCGGAGTACTGGTATGCCCAAAACGAATATGATCGGATGAGTTTCAATTTTACCAGCGGGGATACGGCATCATTCAGGAAATGGATTATGGGACACCGTCCAAGTGTAAACGGCAGTCGGGTGCGGTGGGATAAGGTTGCACCGATTGATTCATCGTATCAGGTGTTTCGGTCATATCTTGAGACGGTTTTCATGTACGCCGGTTCGTATTCATTGAGCAAGCAACTGCGGGCTGTAGCCGAGCCGCATGGTATAGAGATCGGCGATGTTTTTATCGAGGGCGGATTTCCGGGGCATGCGGTGATGGTGGTCGATATGGCGGTGCATGAGGAATCCGGCAAAAAAGTAATGCTCCTGGCGCAGAGTTATATGCCGGCGCAGGACGTGCATGTTCTGGTCAATCCAAAGGATTCTCTTTTAAGCCCGTGGTATGCGTGTGATTTCGGCGAAACGCTGGTCACGCCGGAATGGACGTTTGGCTGGAATCATCTCATGCGATTTTGATTTTTATCTGCGATCTGACAATCCAGTAAGACAAATTGTTGCCGGGATGTCCGGTGTCGTTTTATTTGAATATTGTTTCGGTCAATCTGGTATATTAAGCGAAGCTATTCCAAAGGAGTTGTATTATGATCGCATTCACGCAAAAAGAGGACGTGCGCCCGATCTGTCCATATTGCAAGAAGGAGATTGACTCGGTCTGGTTTCGGATTTTGAGCGGTGACCTGGGCAAGCGGTGTTTATATTTTTGCCCGATCTGCAAGTCAATCCTGGGGGTATCGCATCGCAAGGGTCTGACATTCGGATTGTAGAATTATCGCAGTTCGCCTGTCATGCAAGTACCGTAATGTCTTCACTCATATTTTGTCGTTGATGAGGGCAGGGGATTTACCTATATTATTATATAAACGATAATGGTGCAACTAACCTGACAGGAGGTGTATATGGCGGAGGAACCAGTTGGTTGTGCGAAGCCAACCGGGTCGGTGGTCGGTGAGAAGCCGTCGCCCCAGAACGTATCGGACGAAACGCCAAAGACAGGAGAAGAAAGCATGGTGATGGTGAAAGTGGGAGGTAAAGCCCCCGATTTTGAGGCGCCTGCATATCACAAGGGAAAATTTATCAGTGTCAAGCTGTCGGACTATGCGGGTAAATGGGTAGTACTTTGTTTCTACCCGGGCGATTTCACATTCGTCTGACCGACGGAATTGTCGGCGGTCGCCGGCAAGTTTGACGAGTTGCAGAAACTCGGTGCAGAAGTCCTTTCAGTATCAACCGACAGTCAATTCGTACACAAGATCTGGGTAGAGGAAGAGCTTTCCAAAATGACCAAGGACGGGATCCCGTGGCCGATGGTGTCCGATGGCGCCGGGAATCTGGGACGGGTGTATGGCGTCTACGATGAAAACGGCGGTGTTAATATTCGCGGGCGGTTTTTGATCGATCCCGATGGCGTGGTGCAGGCGATGGAAGTGCTGACCCCGCCGGTCGGACGCAAATTCAGTGAGACCGTCCGTCAGTTACAGGCGTTCCAGCTTGTGCGGGCCACCAAGGGCGCGGAGGCGTGTCCCGCCGGATGGGAGCCGGGCCAACCGACGCTGAAACCTGGGCCTGATTTGGTCGGCAAGGTATGGAAGGTGTGGCAACCGAACGAATAAGGATTACATCGGTAAATTATCAAAGGCGCTCAGGAGTGGGCGCCTTTTTTACTGCGTAAAAGTTTGTGTACTGCGTAGAATTACGCAGTAGATCGGGATTTGCTGCGTAAATTACGCAGGACCGCTTTACGCACCTCCAATATGATTCTTTTTAAGACTTCATAATCCATTATCAAACAGCATGTTATGATTTTCTCAGAAACTGCTTTAAAGCTGGCACGATTGTTGTGTTACGTGAAAGCGAGGTTGATGCAAGAGGGATCTCTCACTCGCGCAACATCAGGCTAAACAGAGTATGCCGTAGCAGGCCGGTGACAGTCCGGGATGACGTGTGTCCCGAGGTGAGGTGGACTTGTCCCGGCCTGTGCGGTATCGCATGTCAGCAATAACTTCTGAGTGTGTCACCGGCCGGGTGGGAGCACGGCGCTGTCCATACGCCATAGCCTGGCGCCGCCGACCCGGTCGGAATGAAATCAAAGGAGGTGGTGCGCATGGTCATGTGAGGTTATGTGTCACGATCTTCGAGAGATGCCCGGGGCATATCGGGGTGATGCTTTCTTATGCGTTTGGATATCCCGATATGTTATCGAGGTAAAGGTCAATTGACATATTCCTCGGCAAATGGGATTTCAGACAGTAGCACCTGGCAACGGGAAAGGCGGGGTACGGCGCGGTGGAAGGCCGTACCCCCTGAACGATCGTCGGGCCGGAGTTCACCTAATCCGCAAACACACTGCCGCTCATCCGGCCCGGCGGTGAAAGAGAGGAGGGGATGCCTATGATGACTTTCAAAGCGTTTGACATTAACGGCGGTGAAACGTAGATTTTATAGATCAGCGATTATGGCGTAATCAGCCGTTTCAACAAAGGAGGGAATGTAATGAAAAAGACGTTTTTGTATTTTGTGATCGGTCTTATGCTGGTGGCGGGGGGGTATTTTCTGAGTTGTTGCGACGAGTGCCCGACCTGTCCGGCTGAGGAGGAATCACCGCCTCTGGAAAACTATCGCATTTACGCCATTGACGGGCTTAACAGGTTTCTGACATCTATTGATACCCCGGCAGATACCATTGTCGATTCGATACGAATAGACTACGATGCCGCTGGCTTGTATTTGCCCCCCAATGGTGAGTGTGTGATGGTGATGAACTTGACGGACTTGAAGATGGAGGTGTATAACGCCGCCAGTCTGGAACATGTGGAGACCATGGATCAATATGGGGATTACTATTTCGACGCCACCGATAATTATGGTGTCTGGATTGATATCCCCAACGACCAGATACGGTTTATTGATCCGAACACGCTGACACCGTCGGATTCGATCGGTCGTGAGATCCGTTTTGGTTATCTGGACACGGTCAGCAATTGTTTTTACGGCAACGACTTGCATGTCCACAATTTGGTTTACAAAGTGGATTGCAACACCAGGCAGTTGGTGGATTCGATGTTCATGCGTATGCCGCTTACGGATACCGCATTGGATATTGTCGTGTATCAGATGTGCTATAACTGGCTGACCGACGATCTGTATTATCTGGGTGTTCCGGCCGCTAATACGGCGTTTTTTTATGTTTATGACTGTGAGACTGATTCGGTTAAGACTTTGATCCGGATTTTTGGGCCATTTGGATCGATTGCGATTTCACCTGATGGCACTAAAGTCTTCATGACCGATAGCGGCGATTCCATATTTTTCATCATTCCGGATGGATATATCTTCGTGTATGATGCGTATTCGCTTGACATATGTGATTTGATCGAACCCTACGCATATCCCGGTGGATTCGTGTATTTGCCATGCTTCGGCAAAACGCTTTTTACACCGGATACGCGGCGAGCATATGTCGGAGCAGGTTGGTATATGGGTGGGGGAGCACCACTAGTTACGGTCGATTTGTCACAGAACAAAATCATTAACATTATTTCGCCTTACGAAACATTCTCACCGTCGGACATCTGCCTCGGGCCGGTGCCGACGCTGGAATAGGAGAAACACAATGTATCGGAATACAAACTATGCTGCGGCAATGATTATTTGCATTTGCCTGACCATTGCCATATCCGCAAATGCGGATACCTATTATTACGGTTTGGGGCAACAGCCATTGACAATGACGGATTCCATCATCAGTATTAAATTTAATCCAGACGTCGCATCGAATTACTGCGAAACCTTTGCCTACGAAATCGAAGCGCTAGACGAATCCATCCCCAATGAAGGGTACTATAATGGATTTGATATCTATCATGTAAAATCCGGATATTCTATTGAGACGCTTCTTGAGGAGTTAAACAATCGGGCAGACATTTTATTCGCATTTCCTGCTTTTAAAGACAGTGTAGAGTATACTCTGACACTCAACGACCAATTTGTAGCCTGTTTTAAAAGCGGCATCGAACAGCAGGCAATCGACAGTATGCAAATGCAGTATCAGGTTGAACTTGTACAAGGTCCGAGTGAACTTACCGGATTTCGGGTGTATCAATTAACTGCGCAATCATCTGAAAACACTCTCGATATTGCCAATGCATTTCATGAGTCGGAACTGGTTGAATATTCACATCCAAACTTCTCGATTGCCACTTTATTCGATTTCACACCAAATGATCCTTATTCTCACTTTCAGTATTATCTGTACAATGACGGATCAAACGGTGGTCAGGCGGGTATTGATATTAATGTCAGGAAGGCATGGGAAATTACCAGAGGCAGTGACGACATTACAATAGCTATCATCGATGACGGGTGTGAATATGTCCACGAAGACATTGAACACGAGCTTGTGCTTTATAATGACGGCTGGGACTTTGTCGGTGACTCGTGGAAGTATTCAGAGCCTGATTGTTGGGCAATGCCGGGTCCGGAAAGAGCCCACGGCACAGCATGCCAAGGGATTATATTTGCCAAGTGTGACAATGATACTGGTATTGCCGGTATTGCAAGCAATTGTTACTTACTACCACTGAAGTTTAGAGACGATAATGGTTACGGCGGTTCATCGGTAGAGGCCCATGATGCGATTGAATATGCTGTCAATCATTGGGTTGATATAATAAGTTGTTCCTGGGGATGGTATCCCAATTACTACTGGCCGGAAATCGATTCCATCATTAGTGTGGCAGTATCACGGGGGATTACCTGCGTGTTTTCTTCAGGCAATTATGGAGAAGATTACCCGATAGGGCAGTCTATTGGCTTCCCCGCAAATTTACCCAATACAATTGCGGTGGGCGCAATAGCGCGAGACGGCGACTATTGGTTATATAGCGGATCCGGCCCGGCACTTGATGTGGTTGCCCCATCGGGACATAACAGTTTTATACATGGCGATTTGTACACAATTGACGGCATGGGGAACTACGGTTTTAATCCGAATCTCTGGACTTGTGACAGTGTCAACGAAAACTACATGTGCTTTTTCGGGGGGACATCGGGGGCGGCGCCGCAGGTGGCCGGCATACTGGCGTTGGTACGGAGCCGAAGACCGGACATTACCAATTTCCACACGCTTAAGAAGATCATCGACAGCTCTGCGGTGGACGGCATCGGCGATCAATATGACACGCCGGGATGGGATGATGCGTATGGGTACGGCCTAGCAGACGCCTGGCGAGCTTTGCTGGCGGTTTGTCGGGGTGATGCCAACAACGACGGTACGGTCGATCCGCTGGATATATGGCATCTCATTGATTTTATCTACACCTATGGATATCAGCAGGGTGAACCTGTTCCGGATTTGCTGATGGGTGATGCCAATTGCGATGCGGATGTTAATCTGCTGGATATTCTGTATTTGATTGAACATTTGTATCGCGATGGTGAGGCTCCCCCGATTTGTTTTGATTATGGTGATTGATGGTTATTGCCCGGCGGAATGATTTTCGTCGGGCGTTTTGTTGCAAGTTACAATCCGGACTATTTTGGTTTGGGATTGGGAATTTGAAGGTTTTTTGTATCTGTGACACTATGTGTCACGGATCGGTGAATTTGACCGTTAAAATCGTATAAAAGAGCGATTATTTTATTTTTTCCGCTTGACAAAACTCTCCATAATGCCGTCTTTTTTATTAAGCCTGATGTTTGCGCGCGGGTGAGCGCACGCGCCGCGGGTTTGGTTTCAACCTCGAGTCAACACACGTATCAGCACAGTCATCACGCCTGCGGGTTTCGTTTGCGGTGCGGGCCGGTTATGGCCCGGTTTTTTCCGCGTTCAAACAAAGTACATAGTAAAGGGGTAGACAACGCGCACTGACAGGTGAGAGATTACCTTTTTGGTTCAATTCTGCGAGGGGATTGGTGTGTACTATCAGGCAATAGATAAACATAAAAAACATTAATCCTTCACGCCCGGAGGAAAGTAAAATGAAAACCAGAACCCTTTCGCGGGGATTGATCCGGCTGAGAAAATGCGTCGCTCTGCTGGCCACCTGTTCCCTGCTCTTAATGATATTCGCGCCTGCAAGCCAGGCATATCTTGCACCCAACCCCTCTGATCCGGTTCCAATGGAATTTGATAGCAAAGACGGTCACCCTTGGGAGGAAATTGATTACTCAAATAAACCCTCTTTGATTACCAATAGATTTAATTCAGATGATTATGTTATTATCATATCAAAGGCTGTTTATTCAATCCTATTGAAATTCAATATTATCGAAATAAAAAATAAAACGAGGCATAATAACTGTCTAAAAAAAGAAATTGATAGTCATGCGAAATTTGACAAATCACAATCTTATATTTGTGGCACATCTGCTACAAAATAAAAATATCAAAGAAGCATATAGACAACTAAGTGGCGTCGATATTGCCAGTTTAAATAACATTGAATATGGCCAATACTGCTTGTTAATGTGCAAGACAAAATTACTACTGGGTGATGTTGAGGTCAGTGAATTAATACATGATGCAATAGATGTGTTTAGAGACAGCCCTGATAATGAATCATTTGCAGAAGCGAAATATTGCCAAGGCTGGTACTTATCTATAACCGGTAACGCTTTTGAAGCGCGAGAAGTATTATTGGAAGCATTTCTTAATTACAAACGGTGCAATAATGAAAAGGACTCGTCTCGCGTACTCAATCGATTGGCATGTATTCAGTTCGAAACCGGGGCAATAGACGACGCATTAATAAATATCCGGCGTTGTATAGACATAAACATCAGATTAAAAAACGATAAAAACGTTATATCATTACACCAGAATCTTGCTTTGATGTACTTCGCCACTGGTCGGTTTCGAGAAGCAATCAATCAGTATGATGAGATTGAAGCCAAAACGATTAATAAATACCATTATTATTTAACCTACGCAATGGCAAAGGCTTTACAAGGTCACGCTGATATTGCAGTTTCCATAATCAATAAGATATTACCATTGCCTGATGAGTTTAAACTTGAAAGAGCCTACTATTTCGAATATCTGGGGTGGATATATAATCTGGCGGGGCGGTATGAGGATGCGGTTAAGACGCTCAAGACCGGGATTGAGTTGTCGCTTAAGATCGCGCCGGAATCCGCGCTGATCTCGCAGAGTAAACGCCTGCTGGCCGATGCGTATGTGGGGTTGAAAGACTATCCCCTCGCTGAAAAGACCGCAGTCGAAGCGCTGGCGGTGGCGGAAAAGATCAATGAGCGCGCGGAGATTGCGGCGTGTAAGCGGGTATTCGCGCTGGTGGCGGGGCATAAAGATGACAGTGAGATGGCGCGCATGCGGTTCGCCGAGGCGATCGATGTATTCAGCCAGATCGGGTCGCGCTATGAGCTGGCGGTGACACGGTATCTCGCGGCGACATCGGGGGAGTACACCAACGGTGAGCGTGCCGCGATGCTGTATCTGGCGCATGAGTATTTCGTGTCGGAGGAGGTTGCGCCGTATATCAAGCTGGTCGAGCAGGAACTGACGAGGTTTGCGCGACCGGTGAAACCGGAAGTGATCGCCGAGGATGCTGTGTATATCGCGGTGAATCCCCGCTCCAGGAAGATTGTCGAACTGGCGGAGAATATTGCGCAGTCGGATATGACGGTGCTGTTGACCGGGCCTACCGGGAGCGGGAAGGATCAACTGGCCAAGTATATTCATGCGGTGTCAGGCCGTGACGGGCCGTTGGTACCGGTCAATACCGCCGCGATTCCCGACAGCATGGCCGAGGCGGAGTTGTTCGGCTATGTGAAGGGGGCGTTTACCGGCGCCGAGTGCGACAAGTTGGGTTTGATTACTGCGGCCGATGGCGGGACGCTGTATCTCAACGAGATTGCGGACAGTTCGCCGCAGTTCCAGGCCAAGTTGCTGGAGGTGCTGGAAAGCAAGCGCGTGCGCCCGCTGGGGACCACCGAGGCGGTGACAGTCAGGGTGCGGGTGATTGCCGCGACCAATCACGATCTTGAGGCGCGGATGCGTGAGGGGGTGTTCCGTGTCGATCTGTATCACCGTCTGCGCGGGGTCGATATCGCCCTCCCCCCGCTTAAAGACCGTCCCGAGGATATCGCCGAGCTGGTGCGGTGCTTTTTTGCGCGTAACGGCAGTAATGGATCGGTTGATCTGAACGGTCAGGAATTCGAGAAGCTGTGTGCGGCGCTGGCCGAACGTGACTGGCCGGGCAATGTGCGGGAGATGGAATCGGCAGTGAAGCGGCTGGTGGTACTGGGTGGGGATGATATCGCGCGGATGGCGGAGCTGGCGCGCGATGATGTGCCGTCCGAACGGGAGCGGTTGTTGCGAGCGCTGGATGAGACCGGCTGGAACCGTCGCGAGACCGCCCGACTGCTGGGGATATCGGAGGGCGGCGTGCGGTATCGGATGAAGAAGTTTGGTATCAACGAAGAGGTACCTGCGTAGAACTACGCAGTAGATCGAGTTTCGTGCGTAGTTCTACGCAGTGCATGCTTCGCACCCTAAAATACATATCCTTTCAAGACTCTCTAACCCATTATCATTCAACATATTATAACTTTGTTTTAAATCGTCCCGCAATTGGCACGATTGTTGTATTACGTAGTTTTACGCATCTTGACCGGATGCGTTCAGGTAGCACTCTCTGTGAGTGGTTTTGGGTTTAAACAGCAACGGGCGTGAAAAGTCGGGTCGGGGTGGTGACGCGATGAAACCGACGCTTTCGCGGAATCTACTCCGGCCCGGCTGAAGTGATGATGGGAGGAGGTGGTGGAATTACAATCACACGCCGATAAATATCGATCTCATTATGAGATTGACACAACATTATATCGAATTCTATATTAAAGGAGGTTTATCATGAAAGGGAGCTTTATGAACATTCTAATCATTGCCGTTGTACTGCAGTTGTCGTTTGGCTGTGGGACATCGTCCGGCCCCGAGTATGCCGGACGGGATGACGATCGCACCATTATCAACGTTCCGGAGGCGTTTGATCCGGCCGATGAAATGGCCACCAACGCGAACACACAACCGATTATGGTGGATACGCTGTTAAATAACACCATCGTCAATATCTACGACAAACATGTCGAAGATAGTATCATCACCGTAACATTCGATTACACGCCCGAGGGTGGTCCGACTCGTTCGCGCATCCTGAAAATGCATGAATGGCTGACCGGAGTGATGTTGTTCGACTCCGGCGGCGAATTACTCATGGGGTATAATTTCGAGTCGGTCGACCAGGATCGAGGAGAGTTTTTCTTCAGTCTGAATGAAAACCAGTTTGGCTATTCGGCACCGCTATACATAGATAGCCTGATTCGAATGGAAATGGGTTATAATGGCGATTACACCTCAATCGAATACGCCAATCAGGGTGAATTCGAAACAGCGATTAATTTATATGAGCAGATTCATGATCACGGGCTTGACCCGGAGTTACTTGACGATGATCAGCGGCAAATGCTTGAGCACCTTGAAGAGTTTAATATCTGGCCATCGGAAGACGATGATATTGCTATTGACGATGTCGAGACAACATATCAACTATTTATTGATGATCAATTTCAAATGAAACTTGGCCTTGGATATTCGCAAGACAATGCGGTTGCCAACATGCCGGGTTGGTTGAAAGCTATTTGTGATTTCTTTCGCGGGCTCTCCAAAATATCGCCTATTTTTGGAAGTGCAATAGATACGACGGTAAAGATAGTTGTATTAGTATGTAATCTCGTAGAATCATTGTTAGATTAAAAAGCTCATATGCATTCAGTCATTCGGTATTTTGTTTTACAGTTAGGTATTAGATTTTTCTTCTGTATATGTCAATAGCTTTAGTTTTGCCTGCTGTTTATTGACCGCGTAGATATCGTGTTGAATGTGCGGTATCGGATGAAGAAGTTTGGTATCAACGAAGAGGTACCTGCGTAAATTTACGCACGAGAATCGATTTGCTGCGTAAATTACGCACGGCCATATTTCGCATCATAAAATCGATTCTATCTCAGACCCCATAATCTATTATCAATCAATACATTATAACTTTGCTCAAAATCGTTCGTTGATTGGCACGATTGTTGTATTACGTAATTGTGACCGGAATCCGATGGGATTTTTCAACCGTATCAACCGGATGAGTTGTCCTTTATAAACGCATGTATGATCAGGGTCGGTGTTGACGGATTTATACCGTTTCCCCGGGCTGTTGAAGGTGGTGATGTGATGGTGATATAAGGATGCGGTCCTGGAATGACGCGTCTGTCGGGGCGGTGCGAATCCTGATAAGTTTATCGACAGATTCCATGTCCGTCCCGGCGGACAAGTTATTCGCAGTAAATCGGTTACATTATAATTGACAATTATGACTATTTTATTATACTATGGATAAGGGATGTCTTGATATGGCGGATCGCGCCGTATTCCAAAAGGAGGAACACATGAGATACAGTGCTATCGGTGTATTGGTGTGGATTTGTGTGATGTTGGTGGGGATGAGTGAGGTGGGATTGTCCGCCGAGGACAATTTGCCGTATGGCGGGTATCAAACACCGACTGCTGATATGCCGGATATGTATAAAAGCGGCTTTTTCGATAGTGGGACGCCGATGTATGACACCAGCATCTTCTGGAGCGGGATGGATGATGCAGTCATACACGATACGCTGGCCTATTGTGCCATGGAGAATGGCCTGATGATTCTCAATGTCGCCGATCCTACCGATATCAAGCTGGTCTCGACCTGCTACCTGCCGGAGGGGGAGGCGATGGATATCAAGGTTCGTGAACCGTATGCGTACTTAGCCGAATGGACCAACGCTTTTTATATTATTGACATTTCCGATCCGGTGCATCCGGAAATAGCGGGCCGTTACGAGACTCCCAGGGCGGCTTATTGTGTGGAGGTGCAGGGCGACAGCGCCTATGTCGGGTATTCGCTGGAGGGAGATATGGTCGGCCTGTTGATTTTGGATATCAGCGATCCGGCGGAGATCACGCTGGTGCATGATATCTCAAATCCACTCAACGACTATGACTCACCGAAGGCGATCAGGGTCCGGGATTCAATTGTGTATATTGTCAGTGAGATGTTTTTGTGGGTCTTAGATGTCGCCACCTCTCCCCCGACTTCGCTGTGTTATTATCAAAATGGGTATCTATTTCTCGATCTGGAGATTCATGACAGCCTGCTCTACCTGGCTGAAATGGAACCGATGACTCCCACGTATTATGGATCGTTCTCTATTCTTGATATCTCCGATCCCGCAAACCCGATAGAATTAAGCCGAATACATTTGAATGGACCTGTTATTGATGTGTCGGTATCGGGTACGACCGCCTGTATTTCCGATGGCGGTGATGGCATTCAATTCTATGATGTTTCCGATCCGACCGCCCCTGACAGTCTGACATTATACGAAATCAGGGGATTATACTGCAATTTACTGGCGAAAGACAGTCTGCTTTATATTTTTGATTGGGGTGAAGGATGGGTTGACTCAGAGGACACGATTCCCAATGACCCGGATTGCGGGGATATGCAGATATTGAATATTTCTGATCCTACCATGCCCGAGTTTGTCGGTTACTATAATATCTCCGAGTATGTGACGCGGGTGGTGCTATCCGAGGATAATTACGCGTATATCTTAAATAAGCGAGGCGATGCTCTTGATGTCAAGGTAGTACACATTGTCAGTGATGACAGTCTTGAAATAAAAGATCATTACATTACATCAGGATCAGCCCAAAACGCGCTTTTGATCAGCGATACGCTCTACCTTGCCGCCGGACCTGCCGGTCTTGAATTAATCAATGTCGCCAACCCGGACAGTATATATCTGATTAGAAAATATGATATGTACTCTTCCGCATACAGCGCACTTCATATCGAGGTCGGCGGCGATTATGCGTATGTGTGCGCCGGAAAAGGTGCCATACAGATTTTTGACTTACGGCTCGACGGCGGCCCGCCGGTGGATATTCTGCCGATTGGTGATTACGCTCTTGAAGCCCGGCTATATGGAGACTATTTATATCTGGCCGATCGTGATGCCGGGGTGCAAATATACAATATTGCCGATCCCGAAAATCGCTATCATGTTAAAACATGCGAAATTGCAAGTGGTACACATAACGGAATGAAGATATCCGAAGGTCTGCTTTTGGCCGGGTCACCATACGGCTTTGGTGTTTATGATATAGAAACAGACCCCGAGAACCCGATATTGTTTGGTTCATACAATAATGCCATGGGATTCAGTCCTGATTATTCCATTTATAAGAACAATGTATTGCGTCCCGGAATGAGAGAGGGATTTCATTTCGTTGACTTTTCCGATCCCGCCACTATGAATGACAATGTCATTATTCATAATACTCCCGGTATACCGCAACATGCGGTGGCAAATGATGATTACATAGTCCTTGCAGATAAATACAGTCTAATCATATTGGAAAACAGTATCGCGACGGATATCGAGACTCCGATGCAGACGGATATGATCCCGGAAACGTATGCTTTGCACCAGAATTATCCGAATCCGTTTAATCCGAAGACAAGAATAAAATATGACATGACCAGACGAGGTCATGTCAGGCTGACAGTATATAACATACTCGGTCAGGAAGTAATCTCACTGGTTGATGAAATCAAATCGGCAGGATCTCATCGGGTCGATTGGAATGGAACCGATGCCGACGGCAATCCGGTCGCCGGAGGTGTCTATTTTTACCGGATTACTTCAGATGACCAAGCCGAAACCAGAAAAATGCTTCTCCTGAAGTAATCCAGAAAAGTACAGATATATTTAAATTGCAGGGATTCGCATGGACTTGCATAGTGCAATCGATAAATCGCCTTTGAGTATTGACAGGCTGTTGTGGCGCAGATTTCAGATGTATGTTGTTATCCTCATTATTGCCTATTTGATATTCGGCTTTGTCAGCAATTATTGGCGAACCGTTTATAACAATGAAACTCACATTGTCGAGCAAATCATCCTTCAGTTTTTCATGATCGGAACAATACAACTTGCCGCGCTTTTGTTCATAATAAACTTCGCACATCTGCGGGTCAATCCAACAAATTGGGGATTTATATTTGGACGGGGATTTAGAATCAATCTAATTATTTCGGCGATAACCACCATTCCGCTTCTGGCGACAAGCGGTTTGGGATTCGCAATACAGGATTTTTTTCTTCCGTTTCGGATCGTCGGCGCAACGGTGGAAGAACTAGTGTTCCGGGTGTTTTTGATTTGCATGTTTATCTCATAATTCGGACAGAGTAGAAGCCGGGTATTTCTCGCGATAGTGGCTAGTTCTGTTTTGTTTACGATTATGCATATCCCATCCAAAGATAAGCCGATGCTGGTCGGGATTTTTGTCAGTTCATTCATAATGGGTTATGTTTATTACCGGACGCGATCGATTTTTTCTCTGTATATTCCCACGTAGTGTATAATACCGCGGCAACGTCGGGCATAATCGGAGGGCTTGTTGCTGTCGGGGTGTATATCCTCCTCGCACACATTGGGCGAAAAATGAATGTCGCGGATGCCTGCAGGGCAAGCGTATCAACAAGAATATTAGAGTAATGCAAAATCAAGAAAAATCCGATTGGTAATGAGAATGACAGCGGGACGGAATTTTGTTTCGGTCTGAGTTTCGTATTCGGTGGGGCCGCGGGGAAATAACACCTACCGGAAAATTGACATACATTTTCCTCTTGGATTCGACGGCATCCACACTTACCATTATCCTATAGTCCAATATTCAGTAATCGGATTAACTCGGGAGGATCTCTCATGTTAACCGGCATACACTTTCTGTTGACGTACACCTGCACTTACGAATGTGATCACTGTTTTTTATACTGCTCGCCCTATTCCGAGGGAACATTCACGATCGACCAGGTGCGGCAGGTGCTCGAAGACGCACGGAATATTCCAACCATGGAATGGATTTATTTCGAGGGCGGCGAGGCCTTCATGTATTATCCGCTACTAGTGGAGGGCTTGCGACAGGCCAAAAGCTTCGGTTTCAAAACCGGAATCGTGACCAATTGTTACTGGGCCACATCGGAAAATGACGCGGCGCTCTGGTTAAATCCCCTCATCCAGGTCGGGCTCGATGATTTGAGTGTAAGTGACGATGAATTTCATCACGGTGAATCTGCCGAGAGCCCGGCGAAAATAGCGGCGACGGCGGCCGCGCGTCTGGGAATGCCATCCAGTTCCATCTGTATCGAGAAACCCGCGATCAGCCCGCCGGCGGACGGCAAGGGCGATCCGGTTATCGGCGGCGGGGCCTTGTTCAAGGGACGGGCGGTGGACAAATTAACCGAGGGGCTTCCGACCAAAGCGCCGGGGGTGTTTACCCAGTGTATTCACGAGGAACTGGTAGCGCCAAAGCGGGTGCATATTGATTCTTTCGGCAATGCCCAGGTCTGCCAGGGAGTCAGTATCGGCAATATTTGGGAGGTGCCGCTGTCGAGACTGACATCCGAGTACGACGCCGCCGCGCACCCAATCTGCGGGCCGCTGGTTAGAGGGGGGCCGGATGAGCTGGCGCGCACGTACCAAGTCAAGCTCGAGAACGGTTTTGTCGACGAGTGTCACTACTGCTTCCTGGTGCGCAAGGCATTGATCGACCGTTTCCCGGAATACCTTGCCCCACGACAGGTATATGGTTTGGAGGAAGCAACGTCCTGACATGGAACGTCGTAATCGAATCTTAATCGCGTATGTGGCAATCGCAATCGTTCTTGTTATCGGCGGTATAGTATGGCAGGGCGAGGATTACCGGCGTATTCGAGCGCTTGATTACCGGACGCATTCCCGCACCATCCACCACCAGGAAGAAATTGACATACCGCAATGTATCGCCAGGGCCAAAACCTTGATGCAAAATGACCGATTGCACCTTATCGATGAATATCGATCCGGGCAATCGAGCTGGGAAATTATTGCCCAAACCCAGAGGTTCTGGCTGTTTTCCGATGCCTACGATAAAATCACCATTGTCGACGCCATATCCAGAGAAAAAGGCAGTTCCCGTGAACCGGTCAGGGCCATACTGGTTTTCAGCGGCAGTATTCGCACCGGCTCACGAGTGTTTCGCTGGCTGGTGTTTTTAATTGTCATGCTAATCTTTGCCGTCAGTTTCAAGCGGGATCGCTTCCCGCACGTATACCCGGGGGGGTCAGATGAAAAGGCATAGATACACCATTCCGGCATTGCTTTTTGCGACGGCTTTGATTCTTCGGCTGGTATTTTTCTTCATTATGCTTTCAGATCTTGGCGCCGACCACCTGATAGACCAGTACCAAGACCCAATCAAATACGTCAGGGCGGCGGAATTCCTGTTCGGTCGAGCGGACATCGGCAAAACGGAGTTGTACCTGGTGGGGCCGGGGTATCCCCTCCTGATCGGGTTATGCACCCCCGGCGGTAGCAGTGCATTCTGGCCGGTGTTAATCATACAAATTATCCTCAGTACATTTACCTGTGTTCTAATTTATCGAACGGCATTGTTCCTGCTCGGAAATTCATGGATTGCGACTACAGCCGGATTTTTGGCAGTTGTTTCGCCGACCTCGATTTCTCTGGCTAATGCGGTGGTATCGGAAACGCTGTTTTTCTTTTTGCAGGTGCTATCGCTCTACCTGTTTTTCAAAGCGATTGGCAAAAACCAATGGCGGATTGCGGTCTTCGCAGGGCTTACCGGAGGAGCGACGGTGCTGGTGAGATCGGCGGCTATGTTGTTTCCGCTGGTGCTGATCATATCTGGTTTGCTGATGCCCGTTGTCACCAGCGCCATCCCGAGAAGGCAGATCGTCATCAAATCCATCGTCGTCGCCCTGATCATGTTAGCCCTGCCGACCTTGTGGGGAGTACGTAATCTCATCGTGCATGATACATTCACCGTCTCCAGCACCGGTCTGCTGGCCGCCAAGACTTACCTGGCGGCCAAGGTGACCATCGAAGGAGAAAAGCGACATATCCGTGAATTCAAGCAGATTCGTGACTCGCTGTACCAGGTATCACTGGCCAATTATGAGCAAAACCGATATAAACAGGATCAACAAGAGAGCATGAATATGATCAAATCGACCTTCAGCAGGCACCCGTCCCTGTTTATCAAGCACTATCTGTTGATGGTTTTTTATAACAGTACTTCGATATCCAGTCTCCAGCATGTGCAAATCCCCGGATATAGCGCATCAATACGCTCGATTGAAAGAATAGTCCACGGCAGTTTTTTCAATCCGGCGGTTCTGGCGATGTCATTGCTGGGATTCGTGGTACTTCTGCGAATAAATTTCGCCACGGCTTTTATGCTGTTGCTTCCCGTGCTCTATTTTGCCTTTATATCCGGGGTAACGTTCGGTCAGGGTTCTCGAATCTTTTTCCCAGCGATGATCACTCAGGCGATACTGGTCGCGGTGACTTTGGTATTTACATATGATCTTGCTCTTGCGGGCAAACAGGCCTTGCGACGCATATATTCAAAACGAAGCTCTTAATAGGATATGAATCATACATCCATGAAATACCCGGGGGAACAAAGATGATTATGCCATATTCCGGTCAGAACCGTTACCGGACTTTTCTAAAGGCGGGGCGGATTATCACGAACAAGATCGCCACGCTCGACGGTGTGATCGGCGTGCTCGGCACCGGCGCCATTGGCAGGCGGTATGGCGATGAAAATTCGGATCTGGATATGATCGTTTACGCCCATCAGGATGCAGTCAGGTGTTTGCGAAAAATCGTTTCCGTGGGATGGATTTCATATAAAGGGGTGGACTATGACATTTGGGTATTATCCTATGAGAAAGCCCGCAAGGCGGGTGTACCATCGAAATTCTGGAATCAGGTTACACGCTGGGACCAACATAATTCGCAAATTCTTTATGACACAGATGATCGTATCGGCACTCTTCTCGAAGATAAATTGATCTACCCCGACCATGAGCGGGAAAAGCTGATGAAGAAATATCACCAGGATATTCACGAATACCTGATTTTTTTCCCAGAGATGTGGGCAACGCGTGGTCGGCTGTATAACGTAGTCGATGCACTCACCCGCTCGGTGCAGGGTATTATTCTCTGGCTTTATGCCAAAAATCGGGTTTTTGAACCATATATCGACAAGTGGCTTTTTTACCATCTTGAGACCCGGTCTATTCCGGAAGCGGTTTATCTTGACACATTGACCGAAATCCACACCAGATCGATCAGAAACCTTCACGAAGCGATGAAACTCCGGCAGAAGCTTCTTGAGCTTTGTGATCGGATCGGTTTGAAATGGGAAGTATACAGTTGTGTAGAGGCGCATGAACGCTGTCGCGTTAACTGGAAGAAAGTCTCGCCTGAGACGCGGGAGACATTATCGTGGTGATCAGGCTTTAGTACTCAATCATAAGCAATCAGTGACCAAGTAAGCGGCTAAGCAGACCGCGTTTCTTTTTTTTGCCCCCGACATGGAAGGTATTGATGCGGTCGATTTCATTGGCCATCCAGGCGTGTATCAGATCGCGTACCATTTTGGCATCATCAGCGGAGCGAAATCTTAGCATATAGCCGGAATTGTACCACCCGGTTTCCTCAGAGAGCTTGCACCAGCGACACTGAGCATCGAGATAGATTTCCTCATAGCCATTGATTTCTCGATCCAGCGGCATTCGGAAGTAGTATATCTGATTGACCGTAACCGGTTCCTCGCTCATCAGTTTCATTCCCCTTGCTGACATATCAAGAACCTGTCCGACCGGCAGACTGGTGTGAAGGTCATAAACGATAACAGCTTCCGAGGCTTTGCGTCTGATTTTCTGCTGTTTTCGCTCTTCTGCAACTCTCATGTATAAGCCCCCATACTCTTTTTTCTTATTAATCGGACGATAGCGGGGAATTCTATAAATATTTATCGTTTTTTTTGCATCAATTTATTCAAACTGGCAGGCCTTATGTTTCTTGTCTTTCGCTAAAAGGCTCCTATCTTCTTGACCTGACCGCCATACGACGTATATTGTGTAACAAACCTGATATAAACGTATGATACACAAGACAATGATATCTCACATTCGGACGGGGTGGCTGAGCGCCGTTTTTTCGCTGATTATTTTTCTGGCAATTACCATCTGTTCGGCTGTTGCGCAGACGCCGGAAAGTTATGAGCAGGCAAGAGTTTTTTCGGTGCGTCAGGACAAGCCGATTCTGCTCGAATTTGTCCACGAGGACTGAGAATTCTGCCAAAAGGCCACTCGGGAAGCGGCCACGGTTTCAGAATTACGACAGGCCCTGGCGGCGGTGATACATTTGCCACTGAACGTGAACGAGGGCGATGGTATTGAACTGGCGGAGCGTTACCAGGTCGGGCACACTTTTCCGGTTTTCATCCTGACCGATAGCACCGGCGAGGTTATCAGGCGTTGGACCGGTTATACCGGCGGCGCCACGACCTTGATTGCAACGTTGAACCAGGCGTTGTCGGACATGATCGGAATCGATGACCGGATCAAACGCTGTGAGCAAAGCCCCACCCATACGGATGCTGTCTTTCTTGCGAAATATTTCGCCGATGCAGGCGAGAATGTGACAGCGATAACATATTACAGGAAGGCCCAGGGACTTAGCACCAACCGCTTTGTAACTTATGCCTATGACATTTTCACCAACACCGCCAACGCGGTTTGGGATGATTTGTTGCCATACCAGGCTGTCCTTGACGCGGCCGATTCCGTCCTGAATGCCAAACGGTGGAATCCCGATCATGTTATCAAAGTCGGGAAGCTGATGGCTCGCCTGGCGCGTCGGAAGGACAGGGTCAAGACATCCGGCAAATATCTTCTGGCCGGAATCAATGCCGCCTCCAACAGTCGCAACGCCAGGCACCAGGAGAGCTATCAACTTCTTCGCGCCGATTATGCCCTGCACATTACCGGAGACACAACGGGGGCGGTTACATTGAAAAAAGCGACAATGGGCGATGGCTGGCAGGAGAACCGGGACCGGTTTTATGAGTATTCCAAATGGTGCCTGGAGCGAAGGATTAAACTTGGGGAGGCTGAGCAGTACGCTCGCAAAACGGTCAACCTGGTGTATCCCGGTAAAATCCGGGCAATGGTTCTCAATACGCTGGCGGAGATAGTTTTTGCGCAGGGCGATGCGATCAGAGCGGCGGGTATAATCCGGTTGGCAATCGAGCAGGAACCGGATAACGACTTTTACCCGAAACAACTGCGGCGTTTTGAAAGCACCGAGGGCAATTAGAGCGGGGATAGCAGGCGAGCATTGAATAATCAGGATGAACATTAGTATATACATTACATATCATTACAGATATTGATGGGAGGTTTCGCATGCCTTTTTGTCCCAAATGCCGTTATGAATATCAATCGAATGTTACGGTCTGCCCGGATTGCAATGAGCCGCTGGTGGCAACACTTCCACCGGAAACCGAGGAAGACCCTGATGATCTCATGAAGCAGTACGACAATTGGGTTCAACTGGCCCGTTTAACATCACAACCGGCGGCGGAGATGGTAATGGAGGTTTTTAGGGGCAAAAATATCCCGGCGGTGCTACTATCGGGAAGCGGCCATTTCGGGGTAACCGGTCAGATGGGGATGTCATCTTTTCGTCCGGTTAACGGGGCTTATTCAGTTATCGTACCGCATGATTTCATTGTCGATGCCAATCGCGAGGCTGAGATTATTCTTGGTGAGGAATGGAAGAAGGGGTTGCTGATCGAGATCGAGTAAGAGACAGAAGTGTTTTTGCCCATTGACCGCAATTCGGTCTTTTTATTATATTGCCTCAAAGAAGCGGCCCGGATACAACGAGGAGGAAAGATCATGGCAAGACAGGCGGGATTGTTGATTACCACGTTCGTGATGTTAATCTGTCTGCAATCATGCAGTAAAAATATAGACGACATTTACACTGAAAACATCAAGGCCCGTGGCGGTGCGGACCAAATCGCGGCCCTGACCGCACAGCGTATCGCCGGCAAGCTTTCCACCGGCTCCGACAACATTGCCTTCACCATCAGGGTAAAGCGCCCGGATTGTATCCGTATGAACATTACCACCGAACGCGAGGACATGATCCTGGCCTCAAACGGTGTCACGGTTTGGGTGGACACCCCCTATGATTCGGAGGGGGCCATCCCCATGCCGGAGGCGGAAGCGGTCAAACTTGAAGAGATGTATGACGTGTTGTTCGGGCTACTGCAAAGCCGCCGCGAAAAGGGTGACAGCATGATTTTGCTCGGCAAAGAGAAAGTTGGCGAAGTACAGGCATATAAAATCCAAGCCATACAAGCTGATGGAGCAATCCAGGATATCTATATCAATGCGGATACGTATCTTGAGATCAAGCGAAGCAGTTCGGCGGTTTATGGCAAAAACGACGTAGAGACGGTCTCATTGTACGAGGATTATCGTGAGGTCGCCGGGGTGATGATTCCGCACGCGGTAAAGGAATTCATCAACGACAGGCTGGATCATACGACGATCTACACTCATATTGAGGCAAATGTCGAGATGCCGGACACCCTGTTTGTGATGCCGGTGACACCGTAGGGGAATCACGACGCTATCAATCATGGCGTGAAATTGGCGCCGGTAACAGACCGGCCTTAGTGAATTCATCACGCAGAAGCTTTTCCAGCGAGCCCTTGCCGTTATATGATATAAACATGCAATTCAGGCCACCGGCGGCATACTGTTTTTTCTTGTGGGTGACTCGATCGCGATAAAACGGCATGTGTCCGTATCCGCATATTTCCAGAAACAGGTTAAATTGCGGCAGGAAAAAATCCGGTCGGTACTGTCGACCGGCCAGGAGAATTAACGGTTCGTATTGAAATTCAAGGTCGTGTGCGAGAAGGAATTTTACGCATTGTTGTTCGTAACGGGAGCGGACTTTGATCCCGGTGGTGGTCTGCAATTTGGCCGCGAATCGGTTTCGGCGGGGAGATTTGACTCCCCGTGGCGGTCGCGGGCGTCCGGTGAGCCGTGGTCGTTTACGAGTTCTCATAGGGAAGTAATATAAGGTTGTCGTAATCGGCGACAATGATTTTTCTTCGCAATCAATATTGTATAATTCAATCATTAAGAGGTTGCCGTCTCATTCAATATCAGGTAGTTTGTGTTTTTGGGGAAAATAGCAGTATGATTGATTATGTCATCATTGCCGCGTATGGGTTGACCATGCTGGCGGTGGGGTGGTACAGCAGAAAGCAAACCGCCGATTCATACTGGGTGGCCGGACGACGATATGGCACCGCCCGGATTACAACCTCGCTGACGGCGACCATTTTCGGGGCATCATCCACAATCGGGGTGATCGGGCTGGGATATACTCGTGGCCTGACCGGTGTCTGGTGGTTACTGGCGGGGGCGGGCGCGCTGGTGCTGTTCGGGCTGACACTGGCCGGCAAGGTTCGGCGGTTAACGGTGTATACCCTGCCGGACATTCTTCACACTGCTTACGGCACCCGGGTTTCTCTTCCGGCGGGCCTGATGATTGCCGTAGCCTGGGCGGGTATTATCGCCGCGCAGATGATCGCCGGGGCACGACTGCTCACGGGAGTTTTGCCGATATCATTCACCACCGCTCTTGCCATCATCGCTTCGGTTTTCACACTGTACACTTTTTGGGGCGGACAGTTATCGGTAATTCGAACCGATTTCTGGCAGTTGGGTTTATTTATTGGCGGAGTAGTAATTGGCCTGATGGTGCTGTTCGGTCACGGTGCGACCGAGCTTTCAATGTGGTACCAAATTCCCGAACATCTTCTGGATTTCCCGGTTTCGGATTCATTTGGCTGGTATGACGTACTGATTTACTATCCCCTGATTGTCGGTCTGCCATACCTGGTGGGGCCCGACATTTATTCACGGGTGCTGTGTGCCAGAAGTACGGCAGTGGCGCGGCGGGCGGCGGTACTGACCGCGTTCATCATCATCCCCCCCGCTTTTTTGCTGGTTCTTTTCGGAATCCTGGCGCGCGGGGCGTTCCCGGGTATCCCGGCGGAGTCGGCGCTTCCCGAGGTAATTCGCTCGTTCGTACCGTCCGGCCTGCGGGGACTGATCACAGTTGGTTTTTTGGGCGCGATTATGTCATCGGCCGACACCTGCCTGATCTCGGCGGCGACCATTGTCACCCACAATGTGCTAAAACCACTGGGCAGATTCACCGACACGAGTCTGTTGACCTGTTCGAAGGCATTGGTGCTTGTTTTCGGCGGTATTGCCTGGCTGGTCGCTGATTTCCAGCGGGGAATTATCTCGTCGCTGTTGTTGGGTTACACGATTTTCGTCGGCGGCGTGGTTTTTCCCACCCTGGCGGTGTTTTACCGGGACAGGCTGGGGATAACATCCACGGGCGCCCTGGCGGCGGTTATCATCGGAGGCGGCGCGGCGATAGTCGGGAAGGTTTCCGACGGAATCATTGCGCGCAGTTTGCTGGGACAGGGTGGAATGGATGCAATTCAAACCGTATTGGGGCCGCAGGGATTAAGCATCTTGCCCATTATCCTGTCGCTTTTGACACTGCTTTTGGTCAGCCGTCTGACCAAACCTTCACGATGACCACCTCGTATAATACGGCGTAGACATGAAGGACAAAAACTCATCCATGACCATATCGACGGTTGACTGCGATTATCGGCAAGCGGATCAAACACTTCGCTCCGGTATACTGTACGGTATTGCGGCTTTTGTCACCTGGGGACTGGGCCCCATATATTTCAAGGCGGTAGCCTCGGTTCCCGCGCTGGAGGTCCTGGCACACCGGATTATCTGGTCGGTGGCCCTGCTGGTGTTACTGGTCCTGTTTACCAGGCAATGGCACGAGGTACGCAGGGCGTTCCAGACGCCAAGGACGCGGAATATTCTTCTGGTCACAACCATCCTGATTAGCGGTAACTGGTTTATGTTTATCTGGGCAATTGCCAACAATCACGTTCTGCAATCGAGTCTCGGGTATTATATCAATCCGCTGGTGAGTGTGTTGTTGGGGGTGGTATTTTTGCGGGAACGGTTGAGCCGCCGGGGATTGGTCAGTGTTTTGCTGGCGGCGGTCGGCGTGGCTTTTCAGATAATACTGGGCAACGAAATTCCGACCATTGCCCTGGTTCTGGCTTTTTCATTTGGCCTTTATGGCCTGTTGCGCAAGGTGGTTGCGGTCGATGCCATGGTCGGGCTAACCGTGGAAACGGCACTACTCGCCCCGGCGACGTTACTTTATCTATTCTGGCTGGGGCAAACCGATTCCGGACATTTCGGCACGGTCTCCTGGCAATTGACCCTGTTGTTGTCCAGTGCCGGTGTAGTTACCACCCTCCCGCTACTCTGGTTCACCGCTTCAGCGCGACGCTTGCCGCTGGCGACAGTGGGATTCCTGCAATATCTTACGCCAAGCCTGCAATTTCTGCTGGCGGTACTGGTGTACGGTGAGGTGTTTTGTACGTACCATTCAGTAACATTTGGCTGTATCTGGATTGCGCTGGGAGTATACTCTTTTGATATGGTCAAACAGAATCGGGCGTAGCGGATCAAACATCACCCATTACTCTCAAGGTTGCTAACCGTTTTTGTCAAAACAGACATTTTCTCCGCCACTAAAAAGATAACAGGCAATCGTGTTACCGATTGCCTGTCATTAGTATCCGATAAATCATTACGGACAGACGGGAGCAGGCCCAGTTGGTGTCCCATACAAATGATCTATCAGATACAGGATATCAAGCAGATTTACCGCATAATCAGCGTTAGCATCACCGGCTTCCGACGGCACCGGGGCCGGTCCCTGCGGATTGCCATATAGAAAATCTATTAAAAACAGGACATCGAGCAGATTGATATCGACATCACCGTTGGGATCACCGCAAGCATACATCAGTACCATTCCGTCGGTGCACACCGGCGTATAGACATGCCCCATTCCCTCAAACTGCGGCTCGTAATAAGTGTAGCCGTCTAGCAGGACTGACACAATCTGACCGGATGGCGTTGACGGCGGGACTGAGAAATGGAGTTTAAGCACAGGCCCATCTCCGGGCGCCAGATACAACGCATCATCGTTGCTGAGCAGAGTAACAGTGGCCCTGTGGTTGGTCGGATCATAGTGGAAGTATTCCACCTGTTCCATGGATTCAGTCCGGCATCCGACTGTCGAGACCGAATCAAGCGTCAATCCCATCGCCCCGCCATATTCCACCGGAATATTAATTTTGCGGAGCGGGACAGTATTTCTGGCGCTCAAAATCATTACAGCGGTCAGGTCCGGCTCCACGCTGGGTTTATCTCCGGCCAGTGAATCGGCCAGCGCGATGATATAATTATCATGGGTAAACGATCGTTCCACCCCGTCGGCGTCGACGGTAATCGTGATATCGAACATACCCGGTGCCAGGTACTCATGTACGGGAGACTGGAGTTCGGACGATTCCCCATCTCCAAACATCCAGTTCCAGACATCGACATCCCAATGCGACGATGCCGTAAAGGATACTTCGAGCGGTGCCCATCCCCAGGTAGTATCGGCGGAGTATGACACAAAGGCCGGTACGAGGTCGACCCGATCACCCTCAAAGTTTGGTACAGCCATGATATCGTCTTGCCGGTTGTAGCAGATATTGGAAGGGTTCTGAAAACCGGTCGCAAAGACAGTCGGCGGATTGGTAAAGGTTTCATCGTAGATATAGATTGTTCCCTCGGTGTAACAGGACACAAAATAGTTACCCCGACCGTCCCATGCAAGCCCGTCGATGTTTCCAAAAGGCGTGATCACGAGATCGGTGACGACCCCATCAGGAAGGCTGACCGCCTGGATTGGGGCATTGGTAGAATATCCACCTACGAGCAGACGATTGTTTTCGGCGTCAAAGATAATATCCTGCGGGCCGTCGGAAATCTCAGCCCCGACAAATATTTCCGGCACTCGGGTGTCGAGCGGAATCTTATAAATGTGATCATTATTCGATCCGCCAATAACAAAATCAGCAACGTATAAATTGCCCGATGTATCCACGGTCATTCCGTCGAGTTGTTGAGAACCGGCTACAGGAATAAAGGCGACCTGCTCTTCGGTCGTGATATCAAGGCCGATAATATTGGTTCCCATTGAAAAATACAGAGTATCTCCATCGAGACAATTACCAAGCACGGTACCATAATCGCCTTCCAAGTATCTCTGGTTTCCGCTCTCGTCTATTTCCACGATGCGTCCATTGATCAATGATGACACCAGGTACCTATTTCCAACCGTATCATACGATACGCATTCGGGACCATCGAGCAAATCCTGCCCCTGCGCCACACATATAGTCAGCATCAAACTCAGAATCATACCACCCAGTCGCAACAACATATTACCTCCTATGGATTGGTTAAGGACAACCTTCTCCGAATGTCCCCAAAATTTGCTACGGACATACTGGCTCAGGCCCAGCGGGCGAGCCGTAGAGAAAGTCTATTTCATACAACACATCCAGCAGATTCACGGCATAATCGGCGTTGGCATCACCGGATTCCAGCGGCATCGGTGCCGGGCCCTGCGGATTGCCGTACAGAAAATCTATTAGAAACAAGATATCGATTAAATTAATGCTTTCATCGCTGTTGGCATCGCCACACGCATACAACAGAATTTTGCCAAACTCATTCTCCGGCGGATAATGAATGGACAGGCCGAAAAAATCAGGGACAAAGGAAGCATATCCATCGGTCAGTATTTGCGTTTCCTGTCCATAGCCAGCCCAAGTCGGAATCGTAAAATAGATTTTTAACACAGGTCCGATTCCGGCTTCAAGGTCAGGTGTTCCCGCTTCGTTATAGATATAGAACACAGCTCTGCGATTGGTGGGGTCCTCACTCATCTTAACGGCATGATCCATATATTCGGTCCGGCACCCCTGCGTGGAAAAGGAATCCAGGGTCAGGCTCATCGAGCCATAGTACACCACGGGTATTTTTATGGCCTGCAGGGGGATAGACGTGCTGGCATCAATCACGAACTCGACCGACTCACCCGGCTCCCCCTGGACGGTTGTTCCCAAGAGAGTATCAGCCAGAGCACAGACATAATTGATGGCGGTGTATGTTTGCGAGCGTGCGCCATCATCGACCGTAACCGCGATATCATAGGCACCGCGGTCTGTGTAGAGATGTGTCGGCGACTGCACGAAGGCCGAGTCGCCATCACCGAAATCCCATGTCCAGTCGATTACGTCCCAGCGGGAGGTCGCCTCGAAATTGACTTCCAACGGGAGCCAGCCCCAGGTGGTATCGGCCTGGACCTGAACAAACATTGGTAGGAACTCGACATAATTACCCCCGAAACACGGGATCGCCAGGAAATCATCATGGATATTGTAATGCAGTCCGGCGGGTTCATCAAGGTTTTCGCATATCAATTCCGGGGGATTGCCGAGGGTGCTGTCATACATATAAATACGACCGTTGCCGCTATGCGTAGCGACATAGATATTGCCATCAGCGTCAATGGAAATGCCATCAAAATAGCCGAGGTTGGTAGTCGCGGCGATGGATACGGTGCCGTCATCAAGGTCAACCGCCCGGATAGGTCCATTGTACTCATAGGAGACGACGAGCAAACGATCATGCACGTGATCATAGACACAATCCTGGGTATGTGACGGCAAGTCGGTATCGACGAGTGTGGTATAACTATGGTCGCTCAGGCTGATACGATAAATTCGACCGCCGGTATCGATGACATAGATATAATTGTCATCGGCGGTCATACCATCAAGATGATCCAGGGCAGGTATAAATATATCCACGACTATTTCACCGGTTGCCAGATCGATACCTATGAAATCGTTGGCGGAGACGTAAAGGGTGTCACCAACAATAGTCATTCCCAAGGCGTGGCCCAGCCCGGTTTTAAAATAGCTTTCATTCCATAAAGAATCGACTTGCACAATACTTCCGTTATTGTAATTGGCAACCAGATAGCGGTTACGCAGAGAATCAAAAACGACGGACTCTGGTCCGCTATACAATCCGTCGGCATGCACACATTGCGGGATCAGACACCCTATCAGCATCAGGGTAATTACGGTAGCTTTACGCATGGCACCTCCTCGACATTGGCAAACAATAGCAAGCATTGAATACGCTTATGGTTCATATCGTTTTATATTGAGTCCCTCGGAAAAAGGAAATCTTTCAGTATAAGAGGTGATTGTTGCGGACGAAGATATACTATCGGCGCGTTTCAGGCATGGATATTCAGAGGAATTTACATCGGCATGTTATAGAGGATTGGATGATATCGATCCTTGTGCATAATGCAACAAAAAATCCCGGGACGGTTCATTGAACCGCCCCGGGAGATCTCTACGAAATCCGGGTGTCTCTCGTGCTGTCCCGTAGAGATATTAACAAGAATAGCCGTTCTATTCCTCTAACACCGTCATGTCTTCGTCGGAACTCGCCTCAGGACCGGCGACCCGGTCCCGAGGTTAGCATCAAATGCAAGTTATGACCGGATATACACACGCCAAGGAACAGGTCACACTTGTTGAGAATGTCTGTAATGTCATTCTCAGTAGTATAGTAGTAATAGGAGGCTGTTTCTTTCACGAAAAATAGAAATATTTATAGGGATATCATGATTTTTGTTATTAGGGCTGGAATCGCTCTTCGGTAAACATTTTTCGAATTAATTGCTTTTTATTGAAAAAACACCTATGTTATAAATGTGGTAAGGCCACCGAGATAACCGACTAACCATATTGAATATCAACGAGTTACATACAGCGGCCCGTCATGGAGGGCCTGCCGAGGAAGAGCGTCTCTTTGCAGTTTTAACTGACATATTTCGCCTTTTTGTGCAACATAGAGTATGGAGCAGGCAGGATTGCGAGGAAATAGTGCAGGAGACCCTCATCACCGTTGCGGAGAAATACCGCACTATTGAGTTTGAGACCAGCTTCGCCGCCTGGGCTTATCGGGTTCTGGAACACAAAATTCTGCATTATTATCGGACCAAGCGATGCCGCGAGAGCAAATTCGCCCAGACCATTGACGGTGTTGACATCGCAACGACCGAGCAACTCAATCCGAATCTGAAACGCAAACTGCTTGACTGCCTGCGGCAGATCAGCAAAGGTAATCGGAGGCATGCCCGAATCCTGACGCTCCGCTACCAGGGCTTTTCCGCGGAGGAGATATGCAGTAAGTTGCGAATTACTCGCAATAACGCATATATCATTTTATCGCGGGCCAGGGCGACGTTGAAACGGTGCCTTCAACACGGGGCTGACACATTATGAGTAACGACCTCGACCGCAACATCAAGGATCTGCTTTATGCCTATGAACTGGGCATGCTTGATGATGACGAACGTCGCAAGATGGAACTTCACCTGCTCGAAAACGAACAGGATTTCGAGGATTTCAGGGAGTTTCATGATGTTGTTGCGCTAATGCGGCAGGATGCCGAAGTGCGACAAACGATTGAGGAGATAGCGCGAGAGCAGATTGCCGAAGACAAGGCTGTTGACCGTAAGCGGACATCATTTTGGCGTCGACGCTGGCCGGCGCTGGGCACGGTTCTGGTGATTGCGCTTCTTTTGATTCTCAAACCCTGGCAGATTGAGTTCCATTCCACCCAAGAAGCGGTGGCAATCGAGAATTTACTGGTAATCACGCATTTCGAAAACACGATCGACCCGACTGACAGCTTGAGTCTGGGAAGGATTGTCGTCAATCTTCTAATTACCGATCTTTCGGAATCACGATATCTCCAAGTGGTTTCCAGCCAACGCCTTAATAATGTTCTCAGGCAGATCAACCGGGATGCGGCTGATCTGGACGATGAACAGATAGCGACCGAGGTAGCCCATCGGGTTAAGGCGCAATGGCTATTGACCGGCTCGATTCTACAGACCGAACCACACTATGTAATAACGGCACAGATCATGGATGTTGCTTCGGGCAATATTGTAGCATCAGAGCGTATCAGCGGCACTTCCGATGATGATATTTTCGCCATGGTGGACAAAATGACAGTGCAGATCAAAAACGAATTGTCATTGCCGCTGGAAGCGCTGGAAGAATCTGACCGTCGGGTGGCGGATGTCACGACGCACTCGCAAAAAGCTTATTTCTATTATCTTGATGGCATTGATTACTTCAATCGCTTTTACAAGACCGAGGCGATCGAATGTTTCCGCAAGGCATTGGAGAATGATACGGCCTTCGCCATGGCGTACTATGCCCTGGGAGTAGCGGGATATAAAAACATGTATGATTCGGCACTGAAGTATATTGAAAATTCCAGCGATCGGGATCGCTACTGGATTCGACGGGCCCTTGCCGAGCGGCGGGGTGATTATGACGGTGCCAAAAAAGAATTGGAAGATTATATTGAACGATATCCCGATCATAAGGAAGCGCTTTATTACCTTGCGCAATACCATTATTATTACCGCAATTATGACAGTGCGGCGGTTCTGTTGCACAACGCCATTGCCTTTGATTCCATGTTTCACCCGGCGATAAATCTCCTGGCGTATACCTATGACAAGCTCGGAAATGTTGACAGCGCTCTGGCCATGATAGATTTATATATCCAGCAGGCCCCGAATGAAGCCAATCCATATGACAGTCGTGGTGATATTTGCAGTCGCAACAACCGTCTGGAGGAGGCAATTGCATCCTATGAACAGGCACTGGCGATCAAGCCCGATTTCTATGCATCACTGTCCAAGCTGGCGCTATTATACATTTACGCCGGCAATCACGACCGGGCGGACAGTTGTTTCCGGGTGCAGATCAATTCGGGTGATACCAATATTCGTACTTCGGGACGATTATTCATGACGTACAGTGCGTTTTATGCGGGTCGTTTCACACGCGCCCTGCGCGAACTGCAGGACAATGCCGCGGCGGATCGGGTCGAGTTTGGCGAGGAGCGTTTCCCCTGCTTCCCGGTTCTGGAGGCAATCGTATATCATGAACAGGGGCATCTCGACAGTGCCCTGGCGGCGATGGACCTGGTCATGCGGATTAATGACAAGTACTATCCGCATGGTCGCATGTTTGGAAAAGCCTTCCAGATTCAGCTTCTGGCGGAAGTCGGTGAACTCGACCGTGCCGAGCGGGAGGCGGAAGACATGCGGGCCTACTACGACAGCCTTGGAGCGTCTCAGGGGGATTATTACTATACTCAAAGCATGATTGCATATGCACGCGGCGATCTTGACGCGGCCATTGAGGCGGGTGAACAAATCGAGTTCAACCTGTATATGTCCTACCCGGCGCACTTTATGCTCGGCCGGTTGTATTATGAAGCAGGTCGGCTGGACGAGGCAGTTGCGGAATTTGAAACGATCACGGCCCAATATGAAGACTGGCGGCTATTCTGGGCACCGATGACGGTCAAGGCGCATTATTATCTGGGGCTTATTTATGAACAGAGTGAACGCCGAGAAGATGCGATCAGCCAGTATGAGACTTTGCTTGAGATCTGGAAAGACGCCGATCCGGGCATAGAGGAAATCGACGACGCCCGTGAGCGGCTGAAGCGATTGAAGACACAATCATAAATATTGGTTGACGTCGATCAGCAACACTTCTTATATCTTACCATTGCAATCAAGACCGGGTGATTTCCGGCACATCCTATAATCAGAGGAAAGTCGTCATGCGAAAGGAATATCCGATTCTGGAATTCGATCCGGAGCGCAAGGCCCTGATTGAGCCTTCGAATCATATCCAGCCGGCCGATGTGGGGGAACACTGCGTGATCTGTTTTTTTCGCGAGGTTCTTAGAAAAGTTCGGCAGGAGTACACGGCACGGCAGATATATGAATTTAGAGCCGAGTGTGATATCGAGCATGTTTATGAAATCGAATATAACGGCCAGCAGTTAGGTTTGATTCATCCCATGGTAGGTGCACCACTGGCGGCGGGGGTGCTTGAAGAGGCAATCGCACTGGGATATCGCAAGTTTGTTGTTTGCGGTGGCGCCGGGGTACTTGATAAAGAGGTTTCGATTGGGCATTTGATCGTACCGGTATCAGCGGTGCGTGACGAGGGGACATCATATCATTACCTTCCCCCCTCCCGGGAGGTGTTCGCGAGTCCCGCGGCGGTGGCGGCTATTGAAAAGACGCTTGAAGAACACGGGGTTGAGTATATCAAATCCAAGACCTGGACGACCGATGCCTATTACCGTGAGACCCCATCGCGGATCAAACTGCGCAAGGCTGAGGGGTGTTTGACGGTTGATATGGAGGCCGCGGCCTTTTTCGCGGTGGCGGAATTTCGGGGGGTGCAATTGGGGCAGATATTGTACGGTGGGGACGATGTCAGCGGTCTGGAGCACGACAGCCGCAAATGGAGTAGCCGTAAAGACATCAGGGAGCGTCTGTTCCATCTGGCGGCGGAAGCGTGTTTGGGGATGTAGTACAACAATCAATTCAAAGCACAAGGCAATCTCTGATCTACCTGTTTAGGTGTTTCGGTTAGTATTTAATTTTTGGGCACAATTGCAGGCATTTCCACCCGCATACTCGACGAATTCCTACCATCGTAATAATTGATTTTGCGCCACCTGAATAATAGGTTAATGAGATTCTGAGTTCGGTATTGGTTTTAAAAAGGGCTTGCGAAATGCGGGCGGATTGGGTATTCTTGTCCGCAAGTTTGAAGAGCGCGTTGATCTATTTTTTTTGCGCATATCCTCCGAAGAACACGCACGGAGGATATTGACAATGAAAGCACAAATTAATACACATAATAATGGGAGAGAACCAAAAGTGAAAACCAGACATGTCCTGATGTTGTTCGGATTTCTGGCGGCGATTTTTGTGATCGGGTGTCAGGGAGATACGGATACCAAAGACGATGCGGCCGATGTCACGTCGGATCGTGAAGTAGTGCAGATGGATTTCTTTATGAGTGTACTTGAGGACGCCATGCACGCCGCGGTCGACAGCAATTTTCAGGAGTTGCGCGAAACCGCAGTCCGTTTTAAGGCCGGTATGGATTCGTTACAGAACGCCACATTGCCGGAATTCCATCAGGATGTCACCGAAGAGTTCACCGGTCTGACGGGGACGCTTGGAGTGGCGGTCGAGGGATTTGTCAATGCGGCCGCCAATGCCGATGATGCCGGTTTGGAGGATGCGCTCAATGTGGTGCGCAAGGCATATATCGATCTCTGGGCGTTGCTGACACCGGCGGTCCCGGAAATTGACGATTTTCATTCGGTCATCCGCCCGGTCTGGCATCAGTCAGTACCCAACGAGGACTGGGATGCGGTCAAGGCGGTGCTACCGCAATTTGACAGCACGCTGATTGCGCTTGCGGCGGCGACGCTTCCGGAGAAGTATGCCTATGCGCAGACGAAGTATGACGAAGCGGTGCAGGCGTTAAAGACGGCGTTCGATTCTTTGAAGGCGGTTTGCGATGCCGGTCAGGATGAACTGATTTCCGATAAAATGATCGATTTGCACGATGCATTTCATGAACTGCAGGAATTTTACGAATAGGCTTGTTCGCTATCCGGGGCCGGGATTGCCCGACTCCGGCTATTCGCTTATTGTCTCCCCGCTTTTATCACCAAAGATTATTTTCAAAGTCCATTCGGTCACGTATACATATATAAGAGCGAATCCTGAAAAGGCCATTATAGAAATATGATAAATAGAAAGGATGTGATTGGACATGCTATTTAATGATGCCGGTCGGCAAAATACCAATACGCGGAAGCCCGAGTATCCGGTCGACCCGATGTTCGTGGACCGCTGGTCGCCACGAGCATATGATCCGACTCCGCTTTCAGAACATATCGTGAACACTTTGTTTGAGGCGGCGCGGTGGGCGCCATCGTGCTACAACGAGCAACCGTGGTTGTTCAGGTATGCCATAGCTGAGAGCAATTTGCAGGAGTACCGTTCAGTGCTGGGAGAGTTTAATCAGGCCTGGGCCAAAAATGCGCCGGTGCTGGCATTTATTCTGGCGCGGCGCAATTTCGTGCACAACGGCAAACCCAATGATTGGGCGGTTTTCGATTGTGGCGCGGCCTGGATGTCGGTGGCCTTGCAGGCACGGCGGCTCGGATTGTATGCGCACGCCATGGCCGGATTTGACGCGGACAAGGCGTACGATACGCTCGGTGTCAACCGGGATGAATATGAGATTATCTGCGCGGTTGCGATTGGACGGTACGGTGATGCGAACGCACTCCCGGAGAACATGCGCGCCACGGAGCAACCGAATGACCGCAAATCCCTGGCGGAGATAGCAGTCAAGGCATAAAAGTCCGAATCCCCTTGCGGGACGGATGAAAATTTCGCGATATTCCTCTTGAGTATAACAATCTACTGACTCAGGAGGAATTATGATAATCCGTATCTGTTCGATAGTACTGGCGCTACTTATTCCGGTTTTGGTATTTGCCGGCGAGAGTGCCATTCCCGATTATTACACACGAAGCAACTTTCTGTTCACGTCGCCCGCGTCATTTAACGACGGGCTGATCGGCTTTGCCAACCCGGCCAACCTGAGCCTGGTACACGCGTCTGAGTCACGGTTTTTCTGGTCAACCAAAGGAACTGATGCCGGGTCGTTTCAAAACTGGGGTGCATATATAACACTACCACATCTCGGATTCAGCGTTCAGCGACAGGAAATCGGTGAAGTCGATGTTACCGATTACAGAATCGGTGTTGCCGACGGCAACAGTGCTTTTGCAATGGGAGTGTCTTATGGCTGGTCGAAGGGCGATTTTGAGGCACTCGGTCGGGAGCGACTGCTGTCACTGGGATGTATTATCCGCCCGGTCCGGTATTTGTCGGTCGGCATGACCGGCACGACTTCCCTTGAAAGCAAGGCCAACGAAGCGATGGCGGAGATCGGCGTCCGCCCGTTGGGCACATCGCAGGTAACCCTGTTTGCCGACGGAGCACTACGTCGCGGGGTGAGTTTTAAGGATGCACCCTGGAGTGCCGGCGCAGTGGTGGAAATCGTCCCCGGTATCAGCCTGATCGGGCGATATTTCGAATCGGAAGCGTTTACCGCCGGGGTGACTATCGATTTCGGCACTTTCGGTATTGGATCACAAACTCATTATGATGCTGATCAGAACCATGCGTCATACACGCACGCGGTGCGCTTTGGCGGAATGCGGCCAAGCATATTCCCGGAGCTGTTTGAAAAAGACCGGCGGTATTTGGCGGTCAACATGAAGGGGCTGTTGAGCTACCACACCTACCGTTTCTTTGACGGCGGCAAGATTCGCTTCGCCGAATTACTTCAGAATATTCGCGCCGCGGTCGCCGATCCCCGGGTCAGTACCATTGCGCTGAACCTGTCATCAATGCGCGCTTATCCCGAACACATCTGGGAGATCCGCGAGGAATTACGTAAAGCCCGCGAGGCCGGGTTGACGGTGGTCGTGGCCATCGACGTCTGCGGCATGACCGGTTATCACCTGGCCAGCGTTGCGGACAAGATCATCATGGATCCCGAGGGGTACATGCAATTGTACGGGTATTCCCTGAGCCGCACGTATATGAAGGGAACGCTGGACAAGCTCGGCGTGGGACTTGATGAATGGCGGTTTTTCAAATATAAATCGGCGGCGGAGTCATTCAGTCGCACTGATATGTCGGACGCCGACCGCGAACAGAGACAGGCCTTTGTAGATGACTGGTACGAGATTGTTCGAGATGAAATTTGCGAATCGCGCGGCATTGTCCCGGGGCGATATGATCAGTTGATCAACGATGGAGGTTTTTTTCTGGCCAATGAGGCTTTGGAGCATGGTATGGTGGACACTCTCGCGCGCTGGTCGGATATCGGCCGTATCATCAGCAGGATTAATCACCGTGGCATGCGGGGTATTGGCGCCGAAGCCCTGCTGGCCAACGCCCTCCCCCCTGCATCATGGGGGCCGCGTCCGTGTATCGCGGTGGTTTACGCCATCGGTACCTGCGAGATGGATCGCGGTATTCGCGGCCGCTGGCTGGAACAGGTATTCCTGGCCCTGGCCCGGCAACACTCGGTTAAGGCGGTGGTATTCCGGATTGACAGTCCCGGCGGGCTCAGTATCCCGAGCGACATAACCGCCCAAGCGCTTCGCGCCTGCGCGAAACACAAGCCGGTAATAGTCAGCCAGGGTCAAACCGCGGCTTCGGGGGGGTACTGGTTGTCGATGTACGGCGACACCATTGTTGCCGGCCCGATCACCCTAACCGGATCAATCGGTGTGATCGGTGCCTGGGTATATGACAACGGCTTTGGAGACATTACCGGTATGAGCGCGGACCATGTCAAACGCGGCGCGCATGCCGATCTCCAAACCGGTATCACCCTGCCACTGCTCGGACTGACCCTTCCGGCGCGCAAGTTGACGGAATACGAGCGAGGCCGGGTAGAGGAAACCATAAGCAGTATGTATGATTCATTTGTCGAGAAGGTCGCCGAGGGTCGGGGTCTATCGGTCGAACAGGTACGCGAAATCGGCGAAGGGCGGGTGTACTCCGGTGTCGACGGCAAGGACCTCGGACTGGTTGACGAAATCGGTGGACTGACCACGGCGCTGGCCATCGCGGCTGAGAAGGCCGGACTTCGTCCGGACCAGGATATCGACATTATCGAGATTCCCAAATACCGAGGATTGTTCAAGCCGCTTTTTCCGAAGTCACCGATCATGAGTGAAATCGAATCCGACCCGGCCATGGAGTTTCTCAAGCTATATGGAAAACACAACGGTATGCCCCTGCCCCTGCTCTGGCCGGGAACTTACCCGACTCCAGATTTTTAGGTCAACTGGCAAATGGTACAACAGGAAAACGGCGGTGCAGAGTTGCACCGCCGTTGATGTTTGTTTTTTTACAGCCCCAATTAGATGGTCAGCCAGAAATCACGCGGGTAGAGCCGATAGATCGGCTGTTTGCCTTCGGTGTTGGCTACCAGCGTTTCCAGCGATTTGAATTGCGGTTCCGGTCCGACCAAAAAGACATATGCTCCCGGAGTAGTGGCAATCGATTTACCATAGCCGATCAGCACCCGGCCATAGATATTTTCCATTTTCTCCCGAAGTTCGTCATAGAGGTTTTCGTCCTTACTGACTTCAAGAACTTTCTTACGATAGGCGGCAACCCGCTCCGGAGTGTACCCATCGGCCAAGTCAGCGGCCATTGACCGTCCGCGTGATACATAGCGCGAGGCGGCGCGAGTATCGCCGAAAATTTGCGCAACGGAATAACCGCACAACTCCTGATTTTCCTGTGCACCTTGTAGTTCACCAACCACGAAGCGCATGGTTTCACCAATATCCGGGCAACGTTCGGCATAGTAACTGACCCGTCCGCTCGCCGCTCCGACACCAACTCCATTACTGTATGCCAGTCCCGCGCTCCAGGTGCGCATAAACAAGCTATGAGGTCCGCCGCCGCAGTACATTTTCCCCGCCAGGATATCCAAAACCGCCGAGGTGTCGTATGGTTTGGCATATTTTGCCGAAACAATAATCACTCCGTTATTGGTACCGTCAAAGACCAATCCGACATAGGTTGGCGGTTCGGATACATCCGGCACCCGGCTTTGCATACGTTTCGTAATGTATGGAATTCCGGCATAGGCCTGGTATTCGGAAGCGGTTTTGGAATCCAACCGGCTCACGAAATCCCTGATGGTGTCCATCGTTGCCGCGCGATCGGCGGAATTAGACACCATGAACATGCGGGCATTGTCGGCATGCCGGATCAGGCCCAGCACGCGTTTGATATCGTTAACGGCTTGTTCCGGGGTGACGACCATATCGTTGGCGATCTCATGGCAAAGGTAGGCCCAGTCCCCGGCCAGATTGGCATCCGGGATTTCCGCCAGTGAAGAACGCATCATTTTCATCGCCTGCAGGACATTCTGGTACGCCGTGCCTGACAGATCGGTCAGATGCGGGGCAAACAGCTCCGTATATTTCGGATCGGGCTGTTCATTATCCAAGATACCGGCCAGCATTGCGGTCAATTCCGCGCGGGTTTTATTCTGACCATATTGCCCCAGTCCTTTCAAGTACCATCCCAGTTCATTACTTGCGATTTCATCGCCGGGATCGGTCAACAGGCAACGCAGGCGGTGATAGTGATGGGTCTGGGTGAGAAAGCTGTTGGCAGTAAGAAACAGCGGGTTGTCCTGGTATCGATAGGCGTAAGACGGATTGCTTACCCAATCCTCCTCGGAACCTTTCATGCGATTGCGAAGTGAAACCAGGCTCTGGTCGATGACATCCAACATACGCGGGACATTATCGACACTCACATAGGGTGAGTACAGAACGAGTTTCATCCAATGCAACGCGTTGTTAAGTTCCTCCAGGTTACTTCCAGCACCGGTCAGCATCAATTCAACGCGGCCGCTTTCGAAGCCCAGGTCAAAGCCGGCGTTTAACCTCAGGACTTCCTTGCGCAATCGTGCCTGCATTTGATCATACGGAACCACCGTATCGTTTTCGACCACTCCAATCTGAGTCATGACATCAGTAAGAAACGGTACATAAACCAAATCGCGCTCCGGTACAACATCAAGTCGCAGGCCCAGTCCGATAGTTGATGAATTCATGTTATCGAAGGTTGACGCCACCATCGGAATATCACCGGGCAGGGCGATCGTTTCATATTTCAACTGCTCGTCCAATGTCAGCGGGGGATTGTCGATAAAACCAGGCAATTCCTGATCAGCCGCGATCTTTTCCAGTTCGGCGGTTTTTGCATCAAACTCTTCCTTGTAGAGGGAAATTGCCTCCTGGTCGTTATCGACGCCATATTTTTCCCTGAAATCTTCCAGGTATGCGGCGATGCGGGCTTGTTTCGCCTCATTCATCCTGACCACCATAGATGGATCGGGCTTGTGACCGACGGCATATGGTTTTACATCAAGAAGTCTGGCATTATCAATAACCTGCTTCCAGAAATTCGTATTCGTTGTCAGAAGGCTTTCGGCATGAGCAAACTGCTCCTTAAATACCATTGATTTGCGAAAACCATCGACCTTCTCCAGGTTTTTCAGGGTCGACAACCAACCGCCAGCGGAGCCCCGGCGGAAACCAAACATCGGTGGCGTATTGAGATAGTCCTCAAGTTGCTTACGCTGACCGATCAGACGGCTTTCCACTTCATGGTTGAATTGTTGCAATTCTTCAGAGCCATCGGCGAATTCGTAGACACGACGAATTTCCGCGATCATCATGGAGCGAATACTGTCCACCATGGTTTCATTGATGTGAACATTATCGACGCCTTCCAGCGCCAGCCATACCGGACTTCCCTTGTATGGTGACAGCCAGTTCCACACACCGCTTCCGCCGATATTGATTTTACGTTTTTCAGAATTAATGAACAAATTGTATAGATTCGAAGTCTGCCCGGATGCAAAGGCATCAAGAAAAAGATTGAGCATATTACGCTGATTATTGTCAAGTTCCAGGTGTGCCGGCCAGGCATAGTACATATTTCCCGGGTCCTGGGGATTTTCGCTGGGGTAGGTCACGATTTCCATAGTCCCAAAAGTGGCAGGGTTCGGATCCGGGACGGGGTAGGCATCAATGCCCACATATTCACTGGAGGTCGGTTCTTCCTGGCACCTGGTAATAATTTCATCCATCCGTTTGAGAAAGTCATCAACCGGCATGTTATCGGGGATAGCCACAATCAGTCCCATGTTGGCCGTGATATAGTGCGTTTTATGGAAGTTCCACATATCTTCAGCAGTCATAGTCCTGATTGCTGACGGTTCACCGCCGGATATAAACGACAGTGGGTGATTTTCGCCATAGATCATTTTATCGAGTGGTTCATTGTAATAGTACCACGGTTTCTCGAAGGCACTTACCATCTCGGTATATACCGTTCCTTTTTCCTCGAGATACAATTCTCCGCTTTGCGGATCCTTGCTGATGCCGATGTGGCAAACCTCGCGGCGGATTTCCTCATCAGTAAAATCCGGGTGTAAAAACGCCATCAGTTTGGCTTCGAGAATGTCGTAGAAGGCTTCTCCCCCGGCGATGGTATTAAAGTGGTAACAGGTGCGCACCTGGGCGGTGTAGGCGGTGCTACTTCCCAGTGACATATCTTCCAGGGTAGCAACGTAGCGCCCGTAGTTTCCTTTTCCCAGCAGGAGATGTTCACAGGTATGGGGTTCGCCCATATCCGACGTCGGCGGTGTCTTAACCCAGAAAAATCCCTGGGGGACCGATTGAATCTGCATGACATCGACGATAAATCCATACTTATCGGAGATAAACCGTGCGCCCATCGGCTTGTCGATGCCGTTTACATACACGTTCATTGTGGAGAAACCGTTGATTTTTTGTCCCTCCCGGAGGTTGTCCAACGACACCTGTGCCCATGCTCCTGAAAACATCAGGAACACCAACGCCAGACTCAGACCGACAATTAAATGTTTCTTATTCATCTGTGCATATCCTTTCTGCAATCATCGTTGATCGATGCCATACTGTAATATCTATTTTACGAGACTATCGTCGTAAAGTATGCAAGAAAATCGGAAAGTCAAGATGGCGACGGGACTTCCCAAATTGGGGGGTAAGATCAATAATAATACCAGATGGTTGCGTAATCCTTGATGTTTTCTCCGATGCCTGCCAGTCGCTCCAGGTAAGATAAAATGGGCACGTCAACCCCAACATAGTTTTTTTGTCCGGCCGCTTTCGGTTCCCAGGGATGGAATTCGTATACCCGACTTCCATCCGGCAGGACCGAAATCAGGTCGTGATGCTGGACCGCCCGGAGATAATTTTTCCCCAGCCCGGGGACGTTGAAAACCGGTTCATCGGTTCGGGTCAATCCAGGTAACAGGCGGGCTTCTTCGTTTATTTCCTGTAATAGTCGTGCAATTGGGATAATATAATCTGCGGTTTCGTTCTTTCCTTTGCAGTTAAAGGTATAATACGGTTCCACTCCGATTTTGCGAAGCACTCTGCGAAGCAGGGCGGTTTCAAAGCGACGCGAGGTATAAAAGGTATAAACCTGCTGATTATATACCGGAATTCCGGCAACATTAAGCCGTTGAACGGCCGCGGCCATTTCCGGGGTAACTTCGTACGGATGCTCGACGTGGGTTACCAACGAGATATCCCGGCGTCCGGGTCGGATATAGCGCCTGAGGATTGAAACCAGGTTGTCGGTAATACGCATCGGTATAGTGACTGGAGTACGGGTGCCAAGACGGATATGATCAATGGATTTGATGCGTGCGACCCGTTCCAGGATGCCATTGATGGTGCGATCATTGAGCGCAAACGGATCACCACCGGTGATCAGAATTTCATGAATGGCCGGGTGTTCGGCAATCCAGGCCAGCGCCTCATCGATCTTTTTCGACGTCGCCAGCGCCCGTGGTGCCATGGCACTGTCGATTTCCCAATTACGCTGGCAGTAGACACAGATCTGCGGGCAGGTATTATATGGTTTTAGAATAGCAATGCCAGGATAACGCCGTGTCACCAGGTCGATCGGCGAAGTTTCATGTTCCAGCATGAAATCAAAGGTGCACTCCCGGTTGCCGCGATTGGCGGTCATGATTTTCACATAATTGGCCGGAGGGAATACCTGGGCACGGATGGCGCGATCACCTCCTCGTTTGTTGGCATCCATCAGCGAGAGGTAGTATGGTGTTACTCCGAAAGGCAGTTTGGCGCGGCGCGCCTGCGTTATATTTTCCTTTTCCTGATTGGTAAGAGGAACCAGTTTTTCCAGCAATTTTACATCTTTCGCCACATGTTTGACATGCCATCGCCAATCGTTCCAGTCTTCTTCTGAGCCCCCCAGTTCGGAGAGTATCTTTTTTTTGCGTTTCTTTCGGTGATCAATTACATTCTGTTGCATGCCATATGCATAGCGATCCATCCAGCTCTCGACGTTTTCCCAGAGCCGGTCGAGTTCATCCGATCTTATGATCGCGGTCTGTCGGGGTGTTTTGGTTTTACGCAGGCTAAAATCGGCGGGAGCCTGCCCGGGTCCACGTCCCTGTATTCCCATGAACAGATGAATCATTTCGGCATAAAAACCGGGCGAGAGGTCGGGTCGTGCTTTGTCGTGCGCCAGATCGAAAAGGACCTGAGTTACGCTGAAGCCGGCCAGCTTGTCGGATTTTGGAACCAAAATCTGCCTAAGGGCGCGGACGCTGTCACGGACTCGGACAGTATTTTGTACGGCCGGTTCGTTTTCCAGCGATGACAGGTCGAACTGGTATCGGGTCACCCGTCGAAACAGCCGTTCTCGAACAATACTAAGGTGACTGGATGAACCCGCAATGCGGAAAATACTGGCGGCTTCTTTTTTGAATCTATCAAGTGTATATTTCATGACTAATCCCCGTCCCCGTCATATTATACTCGCGAATAGTCTATCATCGTGCGGGGAAATATTATATAGTATACGAAATTTAGACCAACTTGGCAAGCGGGGCAACGGCATTGCTGGCGATAATCTATTGTTATTCAGCAAGATACGGGGTATAATCGACAAATTTACCGGGGCTCATCAGGCATATTGTGACGCAAATCGACCACGGTTGCGCCCCAGGAGCCACCGGTGGAATCATGGCGATACGATTTCACGGCGGAATTGCGATCAAGTTCGGCATGGACGATGCGCCGCAGGACACCATGTCCCTTGCCATGCACAATTCGCAGTTGATATATGCCACGCTTACGACAGGCGTCGATATAGTCAGGTATCAGCGCCTTGACCTCAGCGGGGCTAAAGGTATGCAGGTCGAGCGTGCCGTCAATCGGCATCTCCACGGGGTGTTCGTCATTCTCACACATATAAGAAATAACGCACAAAACCGCGCTAAAGGCAAT
>Ga0272441_10001810_pt1 | contig 44938 bp, 42 predicted proteins | sample SSMProp6N_FD_193582 | JGI IMG/M metagenome (GOLD analysis project Ga0272441, IMG submission 193582) | Marine sediment archaeal communities from Little Sippewissett salt marsh, Falmouth, MA, United States - SSM-Prop-6N | ecosystem: Environmental > Aquatic > Marine > Wetlands > Sediment ... | reverse complement strand
TAAATTGAGGAATTAAGACATTGGCAGATAATTCTGAAATTACAAACAACAAACAATAAAAGAATACAAGGGCCTAAATACAAAAACCTCAACCCTCATAGGTCTCCTTCGCATACAATGCCGCGCCCAAGGCACCGGTGAACTGGGGCAGTTCCGGTACCAGGATGGGACGTTTGATCAGTTCCTGGGTCATCTCCACCAGGTAAGGGTTGTGGGCCACCACGCCGCCGGTCATGACCACTTTTTCGGTGAAGGCGTCCATCTCGGTGATCCTGGAGATGACTGAAAAAAAAAGTCCTTTGACGATGTCTTCCACCCGTTTGCCACGGCGGATGTTCTCCAGTACTTCGGTGGCGGAAAAAACCGTGCAGAAGCTGCCCAGCTTGACCATGTCCGTGGAGGCCTCGGCAAGGCCGTTCATTTCCGACAGAGGGATGTCCAGGCGGGGGGACATTTCTTCTAAGAACGCACCAGTGCCGGCGGCACACTTGCGATTCATTTTAAAGGCCGTCCGTCGGCCATTTTCATCTATTTTGATGATCTTATTGTCCTGGCCACCGATATCGATAATGGTGATGGCAAAGGGAAAATAGTGGTAGCACCCTTTCCCGTGGCAGCTTATTTCGGTGCGGTGGTCCTGGGCATAGGAGACATTTTTGCGGCCGTATCCGGTAGAGATCGTGCGGACGATCCGATCTTTCCCGATATCGGCCATGGCCAATGCCTCGGTCAGGCATCGGTCGGCCGTGGCCGTAAAATCCGTTCCCGATCGGTTCACACAATAACCGAGCATATGGCCATCGGCATCGATCACCGCCACTTTTGTTCTTGACGCCCCCACATCGGCACCGGCGAAGTAATTCATTTCAAAGACGGGACTCCAACCCCTTGACCAGGCTCTGCAGGGTGATGTTGTAGGGGGTTTCAATGCCTGCCCGGCGGCCGTATTCAACGAACTTTCCATTGATATAGTCGATTTCCGTTCGGCGGCCGTTTTCGATGTCCATGAGCATGGAGGGCTTGTGGTTGCCGGCGTTGCGCATGTATTCGATGGCGTTGGGGTAGTACTCCCAGCCCAGCATGATCTCATTGGCCCGGGCCACCTTGACGCACTCTTTGACCAACGCGTCAACGAGGTTGAAAATGATCGGGTCGTTCATGGCTTGGGACATGGTCAGGCCGGTAACGGCGCAGACCGGGTTCATGCATGCGTTCAGCACCCCTTTTCGCCACACCATGGCAACGATGGCTTCCGTATGGCGGGTGGTCAGGCCGCTGGTGGTCAGCGTTTCGGCAATGGCATCGGCGGCGAATTTGGCCTCCGGGTCCAGCTCCTGAATAAAGTGGGGCGGGTGGTGAAAGGGGATGGTCACATGGGCCGGCCCCAGCAAACCGCAGCCGTAGTTGACCACCGCCCGCATCACCGGTTCCTTGCCCAGGCTGTTGGCCAGCACCAACTCCGTGTCGATGCCGTTCTGCCAGCTCACCACATATTGCCCCTTTTGGTGGAACCCTTCGATGGCCGACGCGATCAGCGGCAGGACATTGGCCTTGACGGTGACAAAAATGACGTCGGGCTTGTAGTCGGGCAGGGCATCGATGCTGGTGCAGGTGTGGCTGACCGTCTGGGTCAGGTTCTCGGCGCCTTCGATGATGATTCCCCGCTTCAGTGTCGGTTCGAGAAGCTCGGGAATGACGTCACACAAGATCACTTGATGGCCGCCTTTGGCCAGAAATGCGGACACGATACAGCCCACGGGACCCGCACCAATAACCGCAAAGGTTTTGGGGACAAAGGATGGTTTCTCAGGCATGGCTGGTCCTCCCATGGTTCTGGTGGTTATTGGCGCTTTATTACGGGTCTGCGAGCATCGCTGATCTGATCAGCGGAACTGCTTGGGTCGCTCGTCAACCACGCGAAGGGCCTTGCCCTCGCTTCGGGCGATGAACTTGGGTTCCACGAGGTTGACTTCCACGGTGATCCCCATGTTGCCTCTGATATGGGCCATGATCTTGGCTTCGACTTCAAACTTCTTGCGGTCACCGGCTGCATACACGTCCTGTTTGGCCTCCACCTGCACCACCAGTTGATCCAGGTAGCCTTTTTTACGGACCAGCATGCGGTACTGGGGCTCCACCTCTTCGATATCCAGCAGCAGGGATTCGATCTGGGACGGGAAGACATTGACGCCACTGATGATCAGCATGTCATCGGTTCGACCGAAAATCTTGTCCATTTTGACGAATGTCCGGCCGCAGACACATTTTTCGCGATACAGGCGGGTGATGTCTTTGGTGCGGTAGCGGATCATGGGCATGGCCCGGCGCTGCAAAGAGGTAAAGATTAGCTCTCCCTTTTCCCCCAGCGGAACGGGTTCCAGGGTGATCGGGTCAACCACTTCGGCCAGGTAGTAGTCTTCGTTGATGTGGATACCGCTTTGGGCCTCGCAGTCGAAGCCCACACCGGGACCGCCCAGTTCGGTAAGACCATAGGCCTCCATGGCCTTGATGCCCATGCGCGCCTCGATCTCCGCACGCATACCGGCAGTCCACGGTTCGGCACCGAAAATGCCGATGGAAAGAGGCAATTTTTTAAAATCCACCTTGAGCTCCTCGGCCCGTTCGGCAATGGTCAGGGCATAGGATGGGGTGCAGCATAGGACGTTGGTCTCGAAATCCTTCAAGAGCGTGATCTGGCGTTCGGTGAGCCCGGAGCTGGTGGGCACGACGGTACAGCCCATGGTCGTGGCGCCCTGGTGAAAACCCAGGCCACCGGTGAACAGGCCGTAGCCGTAGGCGTTTTGAACCACGTGCCCGGGCCGCGCGCCCGCAGCATGAAAGTTGCGCGCCATGCACTCGCCCCACTGGGCCAGGTCGTCGGCCGTATAGGGGCCGGTGATGGGTTTGCCCGTGGTACCGGACGAGGCGTGAACGCGCACCACCTCTTTTAAGGGAACGGCGCACAGGCCGAAAGGATAGTTGTCCCGCAAATCATTTTTTACCGTGAAAGGAAGTTTGGCCACGTCCTCGATGCCCTTGATGTCGGCAGCCTTGACGCCGGCCGCCTTGAATTTTTTCTTGTAAAACGGAACGCGTTTGGTCACCCACTCCAACGTCTCCTTGAGCTTTTCAACCTGAAGTGCTTGAATTTGGGCTACCGGCATGCATTCGTTCTTTTCATTCCAGGGCATCGTTTCCTCCTTATCAGTGGTCGGTTTCCTTGGGGGCAGACCCATTCATCCGCTAGGGCACATTCCGTTTATACACAGCCGGTCAATGCAGGTCATTGATAGCGCGTCATGCATTTGCGGCGGCACCATAGCCCAATTCGAATGCTTTCAGGTTGGCGTCTACAAAGGCCTTTTTGGTCTTGGTGCGAATGGTTTCCTCCACATTTGTCTTGGAGACCGGTAAAATGCCGGTCTGGATCAGCGCTCCGAGCAGCACGATATTCACCGACATGACGCTGCCGGCAGTCGTGGCCAGGTCAACGGCATCGAAGGCAATCAGCCGTTTGGTTTTGGCTTTGATCAGGTCCTGGGCTTGGCCCAGGTCCGGATAGGTGCCGCGGCCGATGGCCACGGTAAAGGGCGGCAGGGGTGCCAGATTGGTAATGACAGTGGTGTCTGCGCTGCATTTTTTCAGGGCCCGCAGGGTCTCGGAGGGCTCGAAGCCCACCAGCACGTTGGCTTCGCCGTCGGAGATGATCGTGCTTTTGGCATCGCCGAAAACGATGGCCGATTCAACCACACCGCCCCGTTGGGCCATGCCGTGAATTTCGCTCATGCGCACCGGCACACCTGAAAGCAGGGCTGCTTCTCCCAGCACTTTGGATGCCAGCAAGTTGCCCTGACCGCCTACCGCCACGATAATCAGTCTTGTTGTCTGCATGGTCGTTTCCTGTATGATGTGGGCTGCCGGTTCCATGACCCGGTTGATTGAATCTCCCGGAAAATCATTGACCGCAGCCGATGGTTGATGTCTTGCCGTTCAGGCGATCAGCCGGCCTTTTTCGCCTTGACCGGTGTGATGGCATTCTCTGGGCAGATCTGGGCGCAGACCGCGCAGCCCACGCAGGTGTTGGGATTGATCTGCACCCGTTCGCCATCCAGGTAAAAAGCCGGGCAGGCGATCTGGTTGATACAGTCCCGGTGGTTCTTGCACTTGTCGGTGACCGTGAAGGCCCGCACCTTGAGTTGTTTCAGGCCGCGGGCGTACAGGGTGCACATCTCCTGGGAGATGATCACCGACACCCCTTTGTGGTCCAGGGCCGCTTTCACCGCTTCGATGCTCTTTTTCACCTTGTAGGGCTTGATGACGGTGACGTGTTCGACACCGATGGCGCGAACCACCGCTTCAATGGAGACGTGACCGTAACCGGAAAGGTTGAAGTTGCTCATGTCCACCCCGGGATTGGGTTGGTGGCCGGTCATCGCGGTGGTGCCGTTGTCCAGGATGACCAGGGTGAAGTTGTGGTTGTTGTAAACGGCGTTGACCAGACCGGTCATGCCCGAATGAAAGAAGGTCGAGTCGCCGATAAAAGAGATTACTTTTTTGTCCGTGGCCTTGGAAAAGCCGCAGGCAGTGCTCACCGACGAGCCCATGCAGATGAGAAAATCGCCCATGGCCAACGGGGGCAGAAAACCCAGGGTGTAGCAGCCGATGTCCGTGGGATAGATGGTCTCCTCGCCCTCGGCGGCTTTCTTAACCGCGTAGAAGGTGGCCCGGTGGGAGCAGCCGGCGCACAGGTTGGGTGGCCGCTGGGGGATTTCGGGTACGTCTGACAGGTCGGGCGGTTGGCCTTCCGTGTGCGGCACGCCGAAGTACCCGGCCATCACCCGGCGCACCATGGCCGGATCGAATTCGTAGAGCCGGGAGAACAGACCTTCTCCCTTGCCGGCGATGGACAGGGTCAATCCGGCCTCCTGGGCAAAGGCCTTGACGGCCTCCTCCATAACGGGTTCGCCCTCCTCGGCCACCAGCACACGTTTGCATGCATGGAGAAAGGTTTTGATCAGCTTCGGCGGCATGGGGTAGGAAAAGCCCAGACGAAGAACGCTGATTTTGTCCACGATGCCCAACTCTTTCACCGCGTCGGAGACATAGCCGTAGCTGACCCCGTTGCAGATGATGCCCCAGGGACCGGTGCCGTCGGTAAAATTATAGGGGGAGGTTTCGGCCAGGGTCTGGGCTTTATCCCAGTTCTCCAGCAGGCGCACGTGCAGGCGGCGGGAGACGGCCGGTACGGTGACCAGGTTGAAGGGGTCTTTTTTAAAATCCCCCTTGGTTTTGCGGGGCGTCAGCTTTCCCAGTTCCACGAAGGCGCTGGAGTGGTTGATGCGGGTGGTGGTGCGCAGGATCACCGGTTCGCCCAAGCGTTCGGACAGGTCGAAGGCCTCGGCCGTCATTTGACGGGCTTCCTCCACCGATGAGGGCTCAAGGATCGGCAGGCCGGAGAGTTTGCCGTAGTAGCGGTTGTCCTGTTCGTTCTGGCTGGAGAACATGGACGGATCGTCGGCGGTGAGGATGACCATCCCGCCCTTAACTCCCACATAGGCCAGTGTCATCAGCGGATCGGCCGCCACGTTCAGGCCCACGTGCTTCATCATGCAGAAGGTGCGCACACCGCTGTTGGCGGCGGCGGCGGCCACTTCCAGGGCCACTTTCTCATTGGTACTGTATTCGAAGTATAGATCGCTCTCATGGGAAACCTGGAACAGGTTCAATGAGATTTCCGACGAAGGCGTGCCCGGGTAGGTGGTGGCAAAGGCTACGCCGGCTTCGATGGCGCCGCGGGCGATGGCTTCGTTGCCCAGGAGCAACATCTTTTTCCCTGGACTGTCTGCGAGTAATTTGTGCATCGTCGTTTCCTGTTGAGTTTCGCCGCATGGGTTCGGCGGGGTGGATTGGATGAAAACGTTCCGGGCCGTTGCAGCAATCGTTGTTGTTGATCGCGTCAGGGCACCATGATCGCCCGCTCAACGATTTTTTTATGGTGCACCATGTCGAAGACCGTGTTTATTTCGGACAGCGGATAGGTTTTGACAAACGGTGCCATCTTCACCTTGCCCGACAGGACCAGGTCCCGCACCGGCGCATAGTATCGGGGCAGGCTGCCCCAGTTGCCCCGGGCCGTGGCGTTAAAGGCCATGAGGTTGGACAGGCGGATGTCTACCGTGTCCATGGTAAAGCCCACCACGGAAAGATTGGCCCCGAAGGTCATCAGACCGAAGGCGGTTTTCTGGCCGGCGGCCGTGCCGGAGGTCTCGAAAATCTTCCACTCTGTCCGGCGTTTGCCCTGCTCTTTGACGAAGGCGGAGATCGCCTTGCGCAGGTCCTTGAATGCCATCTCAGCCACGTTGAAGGTTTTGTCTACATAGGGTGCCAGTGTTTCCAATTTGATCGGATCCACATCGATGGCAACCACCAGGGCGCCGAAGGCCTTGGCGATCTGGGCGCCGAAGCCACCCACGCCGCCCACGCCGATGAAAATGGCCGTGTCGTCGGCGGACAACCCGGCATCGATAATTGCCTGGTAGGGCGTTGTCAAGGCATCTGCCACCACGGACAACTGGGCCAGGGAGACCTCTGCTTCGCCAACGGGGCGGTATTGGTCGTCCACCGGAACCTGGCACAGTTGCTTGGCAGGGACGACGATGTGGCTGGAAAATCCCCCCTGGATGTCGTTGCCGGGCATTTTCTGGGTGGTGCAGATGTTTCCCAGGTCCCGGTTGCAGACATCGCAGTCCCCGCAGGGCATGACCGCGGGGATGATTACCGCTTTGCCCTCCAACTGCCGGGCGTCGGGAGCGGCAGCAGTGACAATGCCGCTGATTTCATGACCCAGGGTCAGGGGCAGCGGGGATTTGGTACGCACCCCATCGTAGAAAAAACCCAGGTCCGTGTGGCACACCCCGCATCCGGCCACCTTGACCAGCACTTCGCCTGGACCGGGTTGGGGGATTGGCGCTTCAACCTTTGCCAGAGGTATTCCGGGTTCTGTCATCTGCCAGGATATCATGGACGCCATCGCTGGTTCTCCTTTCGTTTTTGCGCTTACCTGTTCTTCCACACCGGCCTGCGCTTTTCCTCGAAGCTCTTAATGCCTTCCAGGGTGTCTTCGGTTTTCATCAGGGTGTTGAGAAACATGTCGCTGACGCCGGACAGGGCCTGTTTGAAATCCAATCCCAGGTGGGCGTTGACGGCCCGCTTGTTGAGCCGGATGATCAGCGGGCTGCATGCCTTGATTTCACCGACGATGCCGTCTACCGCATCCTTAAAGTTGTCTTCTCCGGACAGGTGGGCGACCAGTCCCATGCGGTGGGCTTCTCCAGCCTTGTAGCGGCGACCCGTGGTGCAGATCTCCACGGCACGGGCCGGCCCCACCAACTGGGGAAGCCGGATGGCCGCGTAGGGCGGAAAGAACCCCAGCTTGATCTCCGGTTGGCCGAACACGGCCTTGGGCGATGCCACGATGATATCGCAGGCCATGGCCACTTCCATGCCGCCCCCCAGGCAGGCGCCGTGGATCGCTGCAATGGTGGGCACCGGTATGCGGTGAACCAGTTCGAAGATCCGGTTGAAGGTGGCGATCATTTCGTCCACCATCTCCGGCCGGTGGTCGGCCACCTCAACACCGGCGCACCAGCTGGGGCCTTCGGCCGCCAGGACCACACACTTGAGTGACCCGTCGTCGGTCAGCGTTTCCAACTGGCCGTTGAGTTCGTTCATCATCTCGATGTCCAGCACGTTGTGCTTGGGCCGGTTAAAGGTCAGGGTGGCGACACCGTCGACGATTTCATGGTTGATGAATTTCAGATGCGACATGTCTTATTCCTCACTTATGAAAAACGTAGTTGACCCGTCCGTCGGCAAGCGGGTTGGCTCTGGCTGCCAAGGCCATGCCGATAGACAGCTCCGATTCTTTGATACCGCCGGCAATTCGTCCGAATACCTTATAGTCACCGTAATCCACCAGGGCGATGGTATAGGGCAGGTCCCCTTCGAATCCTTTCGGGCCGAAGGCCAGGGTGCTGTAGGTGAGCAGCTTTCCCGTCCCCTGGACATCGAACCATTCCATTTTCGATGAGCGGCAGGTGAAGCAGTCTGCCCGGGGGGGGAAGAACGCTTTTCCGCAGGATTCACAGCGGGTGCCGCTGACTTTGCCCTGCTCCAGGTGGTCGATGAAGTCGTTGACCCGGGTGGTGCCGGTAAAACTGACTGTTCCGAATTTTCTGAACCGTTCGTCCTTTTCCTTCTTACCCATGGCTGTTTTTCCTTATCTCCCATTCCCGTCCACCCATGTGGCCGGGATCGTGTTATCTGCCCAGAATGGTTACATTCCCGTAAAGCCCCACGCCGCCGATGTTATGGACCAGGCCCACGGCAGCATCGGGCACCTGGATTTCACCGGCTTCGCCGCGCAACTGCAACACGATGGTGCGGATCTGGCTGCCGCCGGTGGCGCCGATGGGGTGACCCTTGGAGAGCAACCCGCCGTCCACGTTTACCGGTATACTCCCGTCCAAATAGGTCTCCTTGCCGTTGATCAGGTCGCGGCCTTCGCCGGGGCTGGCAAATCCCAGGTCTTCGTAGGCCATCATCTCGGCAATGGTAAAACAGTCGTGGACCTCGGCCACGTCGATATCCTTGGGACCTACACCCGCCATTTTGTAGGCCTGGGCGCTTGCCTGGCGGGCCACGGACAACCCGTTGAACAGGTCCCGGCCGGCCAGGTTGACCGGCGCGGAGGCCGAACCGATGCCCCGGATCCACACGGGCTTGTCGCACAGGGATTTGGCTTTTTCGGCGCTGGCCACGATGATGCAGGAACTGCCGTCGGCATTGGCACAGCAGTCTCCCACCCGTAAGGGAGAGGCCACGGATCCGCTCATCATGTTTTCCGGGTCCGTGAACATCTCGGCAGTGACGGCCTTGCGGTAGACGGCCCGGTCGTTGAGCTGGCCGTAGGTGGAGGCTTTGACGCGAATGGCGGCCAGGTCTTCCGGTTTGGTGCCGTAGGCCTGCATGTGGGCCCGGGCATACATGGCGTAGTAGGCGGGCATCATGGTGCCGAAGGGGCTCTCCCATTGGATGTCCGCACCCCGGCCCATGCGCTCCTGCGTTTCGGCGGAGGAGATTTCCGACATTTTCTGAAACCCGACCACGGCCACGATGTCGTGCAGCCCCGATTTGATCAGGCTGTAGGCCAGCTTCAGGCCTGTGCTGCCCGATGAGCACAGGGTCTCTACATAAAAGGTGGGACCCGGGTTGAGTCCTAAATATTCGGCGAACACCCCGGCCGGCGAGCGCTGCAGGTCGTATTCCGGCGCCGAGCAGACCACCGACGCGTCGATGTCCGCGGCGGTGATGCCGGCGTGGCCCAGGGCATCGGAAAAGCCTTCGAAGGCCAGTTCCCTCACCGATCCTGGATAGAAGCGTACGAAGGTGCTTTGTCCCGCACCGATAATGGCAACGTCATTCATAGTGGCAGTCCTTTCCATCTAAATATATTGTCCGCCGTCTACCTTGATCACCTCGCCGGTGATGTGGCGGGCTCTGTCAGAAGCCAGGAAAGCGATGACCGATGCCAGATCTTCGGGCTGGCCGATGCGCTTCAAGGCCATTTCGGCCATGGCCAGGTCGATGATCTTGTCCCGGGCCTCGGAATCTTTCAGCATGCCGGTTTCGATCAGGCCCGGGGCCACGGCGTTGACATTGACACCGAAGGCGCCCAATTCCTTGGCCACGGCCTTGGTGTAGCCGATGATGCCTGCTTTGGAGGCCGAGTAGTTCGTTTGCCCGAACTTGCCCCGCATGCCATTGATGGAGGTGACGTTGATGATTTTGCCGTACTTCTGTTCCTTCAGCAGGGGCGCCACTTGACGGGTGAAGTTGAAATACCCCTTCAGGTTCACGGCGATCACCCGGTCCCACTGCTCTTCGGACATCTTCCAGCAGACGCCGTCCCAGTTCATGCCGGCGTTATTCACCAGGATATCAATGCGGCCGAATGCTTCCACGGCAGCCTTGACCGTGGCCTCGGCCTCGGTGAAGACGGCAATGTCGCAGGCGACGCAGATGGCCTTGCGCCCCATCTTCTCAATCTGGTCCGCAACGGCCCTGGCCTCGTCTTCATGGCGTCGATAGGTCAGGCAGACGTTGGCGCCCTCTTTGGCCAGTTCCAGGCTGGCGGCTGTGCCGATTCCCTGGGATCCACCGGTGATGATGGCATTTTTACCTTCCAGCAGCATGTGCGTTTCTCCTTTATGTCGTTGGGCGGCCAAGGACGGCGGCCATGAATTCTACGTCGAAGGCATCACCGGCGGCCTGGCGGCGCCGGTACTCGATGAAGTCGATGGTATCCCGGCCGGTCATCTTTTTCGTGTTGAAGGCGTTGAATCCCAGGAAGGCTTCGCCGTTCATGTTGGCGGCCAGCCAGTGGCGGTTGATGACCTTGGCTTGGTCCCAGAAGAACTTCTTTTTAAGGCGAATGCCTTCCACACTTTTGATCAGGCACCCCGGAAATAGGTTGGTATAGGTCCAAAGAATCCGGTTGACCTCGTTATCCAACAGCTCGAAATCGGTTTTGGCCGACTTGATGGCGGCCCGGGCCTGCTTGGCCGCATCCCCGGTCTTGTACTCACCGTAGACGATCTCGCCGTCGGCCACGTAGCGATCAGTCTGGATGGCGGGATTGCGGACCCATCCATCGGCATCTTTGATGACGGGGACACATTTGGAGATCAAGCCCAGCCGTTTCATCTTGTAGGCACTCCACATCTCGCAGGAGACGCAGTTCCACATGGCCAGTTCCATGGGCAGCATCCAAGGCAGGAAATCGCTGCTGCCACCGTCCGGTGCGCTGCCGTGCCTGGGGCCGGCTTGGCCGTAAATGGCCAGATCGCTGGACAGGGTCAGGTCGCAGGCCATGCCGATTTCCTGGCCGCCGGCCACCCGCATGCCGTTGACCCGGCAGATGGTGGGTTTCTTGCAGCCGAGGATGCCATCGACCATGGCATTGAAAAGATCCATGTAAAGCCCGTATTCGTTGGGCCGTTTGGCATAATACTCGGCATACTCCTTCGTATTGCCGCCCGTGCAAAATGACTTGTCGCCCATGGCGGTGAAAACCGCGGCCACCACTGAACTGTCTGCGGAAGCACGATGGAACCCGGCGATGACGCCCTTGACCATTTCTGTGGTATAGGAATTGTACTGATTCGGGTTGTTCAGGATGATCCAGGCCGAGTACAGGCCGTCAACCGGATTTCCCGACGGATCCAGGATGGGGCGCTTTTCGAACATGACCCCCGGCGCGTCGCTGGAGAAGTGTTCCTCGCTCCACAGGTGATGGTTCTTGATACCGGATTCTCTCGGCAGCCAACTCAGGTCACTCATCGTTACCTCCCTTTGGGCGGCTCATTTGAACGCCGCAGGTTAAGGAATGTTTTTGTTCCCGGGTGCACCGGGACGTATGATTCGGGGGACAGGCTGAACGACATCTGCAATGAAACAAAAATCAAATTATGGATAAAATTCATTTGATAAAAGGTTACATATTAGCTATATATTAGCTACGAATAGGGTTAGTCAAGAAAAAAAACCAGCCTGTTCAATATCCTTTTCAGGACGGGCGGTTCCCATGATCGCCCGGCCTGCGGACATCTTCTGGCCATCGGTTTTATGATTGGCTGATTGTCGTCCGGATTGCCGTGAGATGCGCATGGCAACCTTGACAGCACTGCTCCGGACCGGTTAATTCTAATCTTTCCGGGGCCGACTGACACCACCGGCGAAGGAGGTCGAGACCGTGAGATACCCGAAAGAGTGTGTCCTGAAGGAGTGCGTGGAGGCAGTGATCCGCCCGGTGGAATCTGGGGACCGGCCGCTTCTGGATGCCTTCTACAACCGCATTCCCGAATCAGACCGATGGTTCATGAATTACGATGTCATGGACACGGCTGTCATGGACACGTGGTTCGAAGCCGTGGAAAAGGAAAGCATCTGCTCCATCCTGGCCTTGTGCAATGATACGGTTGTGGGTCAGGGGAGCCTTTATCTGCGTGGTTTCGGTGCCACCAGCCATGTGGGTCGGTTCCGCATCGTGGTGCTGCCTGAATACCGGCAGATGCGGCTGGGGACCTGGTTGCTGCTGGACCTGATTCAATTGGCCATGGATCAGGGCCTGGAGATGCTGCGGGCCGACCTGGTGGCCGGCGTCGAAGACGGCGCCATCGAGGCCGTCAAGAAGTTCGATTTTTTCAAGTTTGCCGAGTTGAAGGAATATGTGAAGGATATCCAGGGTAACCGTCAGGACCTGGTGATCATGGTCAAACGACTGCATAAGGAGTGGAGTGATTTCTAACCGTATGTGTGTCTATGTCTGGCGACAATCATTGATTTCCAGATATTTACGGCATCCAATTACCTTGGAGAAGACAGACGCTTTTGAACGATCCCATGCAAAAGGAGGTTCTTCGGTCCACCCCGGCCGGTCCAGTAAAGATTCGGTCATTCTGCACGCCCGATGAAATTCAAACCTACCGGTTCGACGATCAGTTCGGCACCCACGCCCAGTATAAATCCATTTACACCAAAAGAGAAACCCTTGAAAAGCATGCCGCCAAAACGGATGCCAATGTGGTGCTGGCCCTGACGAAAGACCAGCATATCGTGGGATTCGGGGTTTTCAGCCACCCGGAAGGCGACGAGCGATGGATGGAACTGGGGATGGGTATGATGATGGAAGTAAAGGCGGTGGAAGTGAGCAGAACCCTTCGATCCTGCAAGATCGCGGGAGACATGGTCCGACTCATGCTGACCCATCCGAAAATTGAACGGATGATTGCCTACATGGTCGGATATTCATGGACCTGGGATCTGGACGGTTCGGGCATGAACGCCCAACAATACCGCAACATGCTTATCCGGCTGTTCAATCCCCACGGGTTTATCGAACTGCAGACCAACGAACCGAACATTTGCCTGAAACCCGAAAACCTCTTCATGGGTCGCATCGGCAGCGATATTTCAGATAAGCTCCGCCAGGATTTCAAGTGGCTCCGGTTCGGGATTTCGCCCTGATTGGATCCGGCACACGCGTTATTCAGGATCAGTCAATGACGGATTTTTTCTCAGGTCCCCCACTGCTGGTGCATCTTCTGATCATCGCCATGGTCAACGCGTTCTTCTTTCCGATCATTGCCCATTGGTCAGGATCCATTCTTTATGCCTTTCTGATCAGCGTGGGTATTCTTTGTATCTATGGGTTGATGGCAATCTGGCTGTTCGGCAGGAGAAAGCGGTAAATGGACACACTCGATTAAAAACGTCTCTGTGGCTTGCCGCAGGGCGAATGCAACGAATCATTATGGCCAAGAAAAAATTCTACGCTGTTGCCGTCGGCAGGCAGCCGGGCATCTACACCCAGTGGTTCGGAGACGCCGGTGCTCAGTACCAGGTGATCGGTTTTCAAGGCGCCCGGTACAAGCGCTTTTCGACACGTGAGGAAGCACAGGGCTTTATCCAGGATTGGCGTTCAGGCGAACAAATGCGCGTCAAGCCGTCACGAAAAATAAATGCCCGGTCAACCGCTACGCCAGTCGACAAACCGGATGTCGACCTTGTAGACCGGATCATCATTTACACGGATGGATCCAGTCTGGGTAACCCCGGCCCCGGCGGTTATGGGGTGGTCATTTCATCGTCCGGGGGAAACCGGGAACTTTCCGGCGGCTTTCGTAAAACCACCAACAACCGCATGGAACTGTTGGCCTGCATTGTCGGGCTCGAACAACTCGAAACCCCCTCGGCCGTTGTTTTGTACAGTGACTCACGCTATGTGGTGGATGGCATCACCAAGGGCTGGGCAAAAAAATGGCAGCGCAACGACTGGCGCAAAAGCAATGGCGGAAAAGCCCTGAACATCGATTTTTGGGAACGCTTGCTGTCACTTTGTGACCGGCATGACGTGCAATGGGTCTGGGTCAAAGGACATGCGGGAAACCCCGGAAACGAGCGATGCTACAAACTTGCCACCCAGGCGGCAAACCTACCAAAGTTGCCTCCAGATGTCGCTTATGAAACCACATCATCTCCAAGCCCCTGAAAATAATAATCAATCCAGTTGCCCACACATTCCTTCTCAAGTTTATCGTTTGCGTGGCGATATAAATAATGAGATGTCAAATAGATATGATGGATAAGGAGCGCTTCATGGCTCCGGAAGCAAAATTTAAACCGATGCCCCAAACCACAGCCGACTTGTCTTCTGAAAAGAAAGAACACCGGATCTTTATCAATGACCGGGGAGAAGGCACGTTCATCTGTCCGGCCTGCAATAACGGCGTCATCAGAGACTTGAGCCAGTTCTCCCAGGCCCAGGAGGCGGTTCGGCTCAAATGCAAATGCAGTTGTGGGAACGATTATCGCGTGCTGCTGGAGCGCCGACGACATTTTAGAAAGTCGGTGAACCTGGTAGGGATGTTTTTCTTTCAGGGTAGCAAAGGCAACCCAATTAAAGGGTTGATCAAGATACGGAATATCTCCCAGTCGGGCATTCAGTTTTCGGTTAACAGCATGCCCGAATTCGAGGTGGGGGACAAACTGACCATCGAGTTCACCCTGGATGACGAGGAACACTCCCAGGTCCGTGAAGCGGGTATCGTCCAGCGGATCCAGTCCAACATCGTTGGTTTGGATTTTAACACCACCGACCACTACGGCAAACTGGGCCGGTACCTCTTCCAATAAGTACCCCCGGATTACCCCGCCACCCTCTTTCCATCGGCATCCATCCAGGCTGGAAATTCATTGCGATAGCCCGCTACGGTTGCGGCGGGGAGGTTTCAATCAGGGCAATTTTCAGATCCTGCATAATATCTCCGCGGCTTGTTTCAGGGTGTGATCTCTTTTGGCAAAGCAGAACCGCAACACCCGGTTGTCCTGTCCATCATGGTAAAATGCCGACGGCGGGATGGCCGCCACTTTGTGCACCGTGGTCATCTGGCGTGCAAAGGCCAGGTCGTCCAGGCCGGACATGACCGTAAATATGGTGGTGCCCACATCCGGCAGTTTCGAAGTGATCGTCATTGGGCCGGCCTCCTTCGGTAGGGGTGTGACTAAACTTCTTTTCGGTCCTCATCGGCAGGCGTATCCCGATAGTGGGCTGCCATGGCTGCCGCATGGCGACCGACGGTCTGGCGAAGCGCGGCCGGCTCCAGCACCTGTGCCCCGGCGCCCCAGCGCAGGGCCCAATGGCCGATCTCTTCAATACCGGCCACGGTGGCGGTGAAAATCAGCGTGCCGTCGGCTTGATCCGACAGGCGTTGGCTCGGGTGCCAGATGCGCTCGCGGACGTAACCGGCCACTGATTCGAGGAAGCGGATCTTCACCCTCACCGGCGTCCCCTGGTATATGCCGAAGCTGTCCCGCAAAAAGGCCGGCACGTCAAACCCCTCGGGAATTTGAAAATTGTCATCGCTTCGGGTCACCGTTTTGATGCGATCCACGGCAAACGTCCGGACCCCTTTTCTCAGGGCGCAATAGCCGATCAGGTAGAGGGTGTCCTCAACATGGCGCAGTCGGTAGGGATGAACCGTCCGTTGACTTTCCTTCTGCCGGCCCATGGAAAAGTAGACCATGCGGATTTTTTTTTCGTCAATGATCGCCCGGTTCAGTTCGGCGATGATGGGGCCGAAGCGGGTATAGTCTTTCCTCGGGGCAGGGCCGGCATCCACCCGGTCCCGAATCCGGTCCAGGTAGTCGATGTATGCGCTCGGCAGCGTGGCTTCGATCTTGGACAACAGGGAATCGATGGCGTCGTAAAAGACGGTTCCCCGATAGGTCTTTAGCATGTCCTTGCCGAAGTACAGGGCCATCAGTTCAGGGATGCTGAAGGCCAGGGGAACCTGCTGCCGGCTGGCATTCAGGATGTGCCAATAACTGCGATTGTCCCGGGTTTCGGTGGTGATGGGAAAGCCGCCTGCCTGAAGCGCCTCCAGATCCCGGTAAACGGTCCGCGGGGTGCAGCCCAGCCGATCGGCAAGGGCGGAAACGGTTTTGCCTTGTGTGGAGGCAACCAGGGTCTGGATGATTTTCCACTGCCGGCTCAGCTGGTCGCCTCTGGCCATGTGACCTCAGCTTTCCGATTGCCGTTCGGCCCTGCGCTGCAACCGAAACAGCACCATATGCGTCGCCCCCTGGTCGGATCGAAGGGTCTGTCGCCGGGCCTGGACATCGAAGTGGTCGCGCATGCGATCCCAGAAGTCAACGCCGGTGCGGCGCACCCCTTCAGCCAGAATGATGATTCCTCCAGGATTCAGGTACCGGTCGAACATGGCTTCGAGGCCATCGATGTCTTCGGCTTTGTAGACGGTTTCTGATCCCACAATCGTGTCGAACCGGCCATCCAGCTGCGGGGCGTTCCAGTCCAGCCGCTCGATGGCAATCTCCGGGCAGTCGTTGGCCAGGGCGTTGGCCCGGGCAAAATTCAGGGCGTCGGGGTTGCGTTCGGTCATGGTGATGCGATGACCTGCCCTGGCAGCGGCAATGCCCACCATCCCCATGCCGCATCCAATTTCCAACATGGTTTTCGTCGGGTCCGGCGGCATGCCGGCGAGGTAGCCGGCCAGGACACCGGAGGCTTCCCAGATCTTGGCCCATAATGGGAAATTATCCATCACGTCGTCCGGATTGATGAACCGGTCAATGGATGCAGGCGTAAACAGCCTAAAGGTTTGCCCGTTGATCGTTACCGGTGTGGTGACCGTGTCGTAAGTTCGGTGAAACTGCTCCAGTGTGAACATGCGTAATGAGATTGCCCTTGATTTTTATTAAAGGGTTCAGCGAACCACAAGAACCGGGCAAGGTGCCTGCTGCAGCACGCGGTGTGCCACGCTTCCCAGCAACAGTCCCTTCAGATCGGACCGGCCGCGAGAGCCCATGATGACCAATTCACAGCTTTCGATCCGGGCGATATCGCAAATCTTTTTTCCCGGCGGTCCTTCTATGATCAAATTGGTAAAATCGACGCCTTTTTCTGCCAGGATCGACCGGAACGGTTCCATCAGCGCGTTGGCTTCAACCATAATCTTGTCTATGGCATGCTGAAAATAGGGTTCGCCCAGCTTTACCGGAAAGGGGCGGTGGCAGTATAGCAAAATTACGCGGGCGCACATCAGGCCCGCCAGTTTCAATGCATAGGCCGTCGCGCGGTTGGCATGTTCCGATCCGTCGACCGGCAGCAGGATGATCGGTGTTGACATGGCACACCTCCTTTTTGAAACGACCCCGTAGACCGGCACGATACCGGCGTGTCATGGGATTGACTCAGATATCCATCCATCTATTACAAGAATAACCGGGGCGCGCTTTGTTGTCAAAGGCATGGGGCATCAGCGGAGCATGTTTTCAGGCATCCGGACCGCCACCACCTCACCCGTGGCGCACAGCTTCCCCTCGGCTGAAACCGTTGCCGATACGACCACCTTTTTCTCTTTCAATTCCTTGATTACGCCGCGGATTTCCAGTTCGGCATCGATCGGGGTCGGACGCAGGTAGTTGACATGCAGCGATGCCGTGACAAATCGGAACGGGGCTTCGTCCGGCCGGGCCCGTCCGGCGGCGGCCGATGCCGACCCGGTGCCGTGACAGTCGATCAAAGAGGCCAGGAGTCCACCGTATACATAACCGGGTATGGCCATATGGGCGGACCGCGGCCGAAATCGGGCGACCGTCTCATCACCATCCCAATAGCTCTTCAACTGCAGGCCATCCGGATTGAGTCGTCCGCATCCATAGCAGTGGCTCAGTTCGTCGGGATAGTTGTCCTGGAATGCGATTTCACTCATGGTGCTCCTTTCTCGTTTAAACACAGCAGTATTGGACCAGTCCTCCAAGGGATGATGAAGGGCGCATGGGCGGTCATGAATCGTTCGGTTCTGGAGAATACAGGGATGGTGGGGCTATGGTTGTGTCAGGTAGATGAAAACAAACTGTTCGTCATTGATGTCGACGGTCATGTCGCAATTGCAGGATTGGGCATAATTGAGCCAACCCGGCTTTCCGGCGCAGCCGCAATCAACCTTGGGGTGCGATTCGCCGGTGGTGGCGTCGAACCATGAAATCAGCATGGGGTCCGGGCACAGTGATTTCACCTTCTCATCGGCCATGGACTGGGCGGCTGGAAAATCCAGATCGGGTTCATCGGTTCTGATTTTGACCGGGTTGATCAGTTGGTATTTCAATGGCGCTTTTGCCATTTCCACCTCCTTATTAATAAAACCGAGGGTCAGATGAACCTTGGATGTAATACGGGCTGACAAAAAAATCAATAGCCGTAAAAAAAGTCGGGTGGGTCGGTTTGAAGTGGCCTCCGCCATGTGGTAGGCTGGCTTCACCCATACCGACACCAAGGAGGATGCGGTGAATGAAATTCCGGTTTATCCCGACGGCTGGTTCTCGATGGAAACGGTTCAGGCCCGGTTGATGGAACCTTCCGGCGATTTGGCCGACCGCACCATTCAGCTTCGCGTTAACCCCATTTCCGGCCGCACCTGTCGAATTGCCTTCAGCCGGGTGGATGAAAAAGAGGCGGGTGTCGAGCGCCTGCCCTCGCCGCCACCGGATGCGCGGCAGACGGCGCGCTGCCCTTTTTGCCGCCCCCAGGTGCTGGCGCAGACACCCCAGCTGATCCCCCAAATCCATCCGGACGGACGGATGGCGCGGGGGGAGTCGCTGCTTTTTCCCAACCTGTTCCCCTACGGCGCCTATTCTGCGGTGAGTTTGTTCGACAACACCCACTTCGTGGAGATCGGCACGGCCGATGAAAGCACGTACACGGACTGCCTGGTCAATTGTGCCGACTATTTGAGGCGGGTACGCCGGTACGATCCATCGGCGATACATATGGCGATTACCCAGAATCACCTGCCATCGGCAGGAGGATCCATGGTCCACCCCCACCTGCAGGTTCATGCCGACCGGATCGGCGCCAATCACCAGCGCTTCCTATACGACTGCGCCCTTAGGCACCGGCGTACCCGGCAGCGAGGGCTGTTTGGTGATTATGCTGCGTTTGAAGTCAGTGCACGGGAACGATACATCGGCAGCACCGGCCCGTGGCTGTGGATGGCGGCGTTTGCGCCGGAAGGGTTTTTCGAGGTCTGGGCCGTCTATCCCGGACAAACCTCCCTGATGATGCTGGACGAAAACGCCTGGCGCCACCTGGCCGCAGGCATGATTCGGGTTCAACAGCTCTACCGTAGTTTGAACCGCAACGGATACAACTTCGGCCTGCTCTCGGTGGAGACACCTCAAAGCGCCCTTGAGTTGCGGGCCGTTATGGTGGTTCGCGCCAACTACGCCCCCTGGACCCGAAGCGACCACACCGGCTTCGAAGTCATGCTGGGAGACATGGCCACCTTTACCGCTCCGGAAGAGACGGCGCGACTGGCCCGTGCCTTCTGGCAGTGACAGCCAGGATGATTGTCAGCTCCCGACCCAAGTTGCCCACTGCGGTCATCCGATATCACGCCTCCAACCCCGGCCCTACAGCGTCTGCGATGCCTTTACCGGGTGCGCCTTCAGATACTCCAGCCGGTTCAACCCGTTGATGTAGGCCTTGGCGCTGGCCGTGATGATGTCCGGATCGGAGCCGCGGCCCAAGGCCATCAGGCCGTTTTCACGCAGGCGCACGGTTACCTCTCCCTGGGCGTCGGTGCCCCCGGTCAGGGCGCTGACGGTAAAGCGCAGCAGCTCGGCCTTGGCGTCGGTCAGCTGGGCGATGGTGTTGTAGGCCGAATCGATGGGGCCGTTGCCGTAGTTGGCACCCTGAACGCTGCGGCCGTTGATGGAGAGCCTCACACTGGCCATGGGCAGTACCGTGGTCCCACAGGTGACGTGCAGATATTCAAGTGAGAAGACTTCGGCGGACCTGAGCACGCCCTCGGTGACCAGGGCTTCCAGGTCTTCGTCCATGACGTGCTTCTTCTTGTCGGCCAGGGTCTTGAATTGTTTGAAGACCGTCTTGAGTTCATCTTCGGACAGGTCGTAGCCCAGGTTCTTCAAATGGGTATACAGGGCGTGGCGGCCCGAATGCTTGCCCAGGACCAGCTGGTTGCGGCTCAAGCCGATGGTCTCCGGCTTCATGATCTCATAGGTCATGGGGTTTTTTAACATGCCGTCCTGGTGAATGCCCGCTTCGTGGGAAAAGGCATTGGCACCCACGACAGCCTTGTTGGGTTGGACCATGATGCCGGTAATCATGCTCACCAGGCGGCTGGTGGAATAGATGTGCTGGGTCTGGATGCCGGTGTCGAAAGGCATGAGGTTCTGGCGGGTGTGCAGGGCCATGATCACTTCTTCCAGGGAGGTGTTGCCGGCCCGTTCGCCGATGCCGTTGATGGTCACCTCGGCCTGCCGGGCGCCGGCATTGATGGCGGCGATGGTATTGGCCGTGGCCAGGCCCAGGTCGTTGTGGCAGTGAACGCTCAGCGTGGCCTTGTGCATGTTCGCGGTGTTGGCAATCACATACTTGACCATCTCCTCGAACTCCTGGGGGATGGCGTAGCCCACTGTGTCGGGCAGGTTGATCGTCGTGGCGCCCGCTTCGATGGCTGCACCGAACACCTTGCACAGGTAGTCCCGGTCACTGCGAGAGCCGTCTTCGGCAGAGAATTCCACGTTATCGGTGAAGCTCTTGGCGTACTTGACCGCCTCTATCGCCGCGTTGAGCACCTCCTCCCGAGACATCTTCAGCTTGTAGTCCAGGTGAATGTCCGAGGTGGCGATGAAGGTGTGAATTCGCGGGTTTGCCGCATGCTTGATGGCACCCCAGGCCTGGTCGATATCGCTCTTGTTGGCCCGTGCCAAGCCGGCCACCTGAGTGGTCTTCAGCCTTTTGGCGATTTCCGAAACCGCCTCGAAGTCTCCTTCTGAGGCGGCGGGGAAGCCCGCCTCGATGATGTCTACACCCAGTTTTTCCAATTGGACGGCCAGCCGCATTTTCTCATTGGTATTCATGCTAGCGCCGGGACTCTGTTCGCCGTCCCGCAAGGTGGTGTCGAATATCTTAATCCGCTCGGTCATTGCTTTTCTCCTTTAAATCGCTTTTTCTTTTCATGATCAGAATGATGATGAAGCCATTACCCGTTTCCAAACCGGCTCCTTTACCTCAAGGGCGAGCTGGAAAACATCAGGCAATGCCGAGCATGGGCCGCGGAATGGGCCGAGTGGCCGTTCCCGCGGCGTTGATCCCTTCCTTCTTGACCTCCTTGGCCAGTTTGAACTGAAAGCTGTCAGCCAGAGCCTGCCAACTGGCCTCGATGATATCCTCGGAGACGCCGATGGTGCTCCAGATCTGGTCCTGATCGCGGGATTCCACCAATACCCGGACTTTTGCCTCCGTGCCCTCACGCCCGTCCACCACGCGCACCTTGAAGTCCACCAGTTTCATGGTGTCCAGGTCGGGGTAGAAGTTGCCCAATGCCTTTCTCAGGGCATTGTCCAGGGCGCTCACCGGGCCCAGACCTTCGGCGGCAGTGATCTCGTGACTGTCGCCCACCGAAATCTTGATGGTGGCGTGGGCCGAGCAGGGCAGATTCTTGTCCTTTTCGATGGTCACCCGGAAGGAATCCAGATCGAACAATGGCTTGAACTGCTCGGTGAACTTCTCCAGCATGATTTGAAAGGAACCGTCGGCCACGTCGAACTGATAACCGTCGTCTTCCATTTGTTTGATGGCGGTAACAATGGCTTTGCTGTCACTCCCGTTGGCGCCCAGGTCCACGCCCATCTCCTTGGCCTTGTACTCAACGTTGCTCTTGCCGGCCAGGTCGGACATGAGCACCCGTCGCTGATTGCCCACGGTCTCCGGATTCATGTGCTCGTAGGCCCGTGATTCTTTCATGATGGCGCTGACGTGAATGCCGCCTTTGTGGGCGAATGCACTGCGTCCCACGAAGGGGCGGGAGTTCAGCGGAACGATGTTGGCCGTTTCGCTCACATATCGGGAAAGGCTTTTCAGTCCGGCCAATTTTTCCTGCGGGATGCAGGGCCGGTTCATTTTCGTGCTCAGAACGGGGATGATGGTGGTCAGGTCGGCGTTGCCGCAGCGCTCCCCGTAGCCGTTGATGGTGCCGTGAACCATGACGGCGCCGCAGTTAATGGCGGCGATGGCGTTGGCTTCCGCCATGCCGCAATCGTTGTGGGTATGAATGCCCAGTTTCAGATTCCCCGTATCGCCGAGTCGCCGTTTCAGGTCGGCGGAGACCGATCGGACGATCGATTCAACTTCCTGGGGCAGGGTGCCCCCGTTGGTATCGCACAGGACCAGGAAATCGGCGCCGGCATTCCAAGCGGCAGTCAGGGTTTCCAACGCATAGTCCGGGTCATCCTTGAAACCATCGAAAAAATGCTCGGCGTCATAGATCACCTCCCGACCGCTGGCTTTGAGAAAGGCAACGCTGTCGGCGATCATGGCCAGGTTTTCCTCCAAGGTGTTGTCCATGATGACCTTCACGTGAAGGGCCCAGCTCTTGCCGAATATGGCCGCCGCCGGCGTATCACTTTTCAGGATCGCCTGGAGGTTGGCATCGTCGGCGGCATGGATACCCGGCCTGCGGGTGGATCCGAACGCCGTGATCCGGGCGGTCTTGAAGCGCTCCCGCTTGGCCAGATCGAAAAAGCGGATGTCTCGGGGATTGGATCCGGGCCATCCGCCCTCGATGTAGTGGATTCCCATGTTATCAAGTCGCATGGCGATCTTGAGCTTCTCGTCGGCCGTGAAGGTGATGTTTTCTCCCTGGGTACCGTCTCTCAAGGTGGTGTCGTAGATTAGAATCGGTTGCATTATTGTTCTCCTGGCACTGCAATGATGCCGGGGGCGGGCCGATGGTGCCGGCCGGCCCCCATGCCATCTATTTGCGTCGGTTTTCCGGTCGCAGGGCGCGTACCGCGGCTCCGGCCCGCCACATCTCCGAATCGTGGATGACCTTCAGTTCCGCATCCAGCCGTTCCCGGTAATCCGGGGCGCTGTTGCATTCAAGGGTCCGGCGGGTCTCCTCACCGGAGACAACGCTGGTGTAAAGCTGGTCGAATACCGGTGCCACGGCATCCCGGAAGCGGGGGGCCCAGTCCAGGGCGCCCCGCTGAGCGGTGGTGCTGCAGTTGGCGTACATCCAGTCCATGCCGTTCTGGGCCACCAGGCGAATCAGGCTCTGGGTCAACTCCTCCACCGTCTCGTTGAAGGCTTCACTGGGACTGTGGCCGTTCTTGCGAAGCACCGTGTATTGGGCTTCCATGACACCGGCCAGGCATCCCATGAGCACGCCGCGCTCACCGGTGAGGTCACTGTGGACCTCTTTTTCAAAGGTGGTGGGAAACAGGTATCCGGATCCGATGGCGATGCCCAGGGCAATGGTGCGCGCCTTGGCCCGCCCGGTGTAGTCCTGGTGAACGGCAAAACTGGAATTGATGCCGCTGCCGTCTAAAAAGTTGGTACGCACCGTGGTACCTGAACCCTTTGGCGCCGCCAGGATCACATCGACGTTTTCCGGCGGGACGATCCCGGTCTGATCCCGGTAAACGATGCCGAAGCCATGGGAAAAGTAAAGGGCATCACCTTCGTTGAGGCAGGCTTTGATGGTGGGCCACATGGCCACCTGGCCGGCATCGGAGAGCAGGTACTGGATCACGGTGGCCTTCTTGGCGGCTTCCGCGATGGGGAACAGTGTTTTTCCGGGTACAAAGCCATCGGCCACGGCCTTGTCCCAGGAGGCTGACCCTTCCCGCTGGCCCACGATGACGGCGATGCCGTTATCGCGCATATTCAGCGCCTGTCCCGGCCCCTGGACCCCGTAACCGAGTACGGCAACGGTCTCTTTTTCAAGCAGTTCGCGGGCTTGCTGGAGGGTGAACTCCTCCGAGGTGATCACTTCTTCAGTCGTTCCGCCAAAATCGATATGAGCCATCTGGTACTCCTTGATTATCATTTAAATTCCGGCAAGTTGTCGTATTTTTTCTGCCGAATCGGTTTAAAGTTCCGCCGCCGCATGCCCCAGCGGCATGCAATCGACGGATCAGTGGGGCTCCCTGAACAAGGCGATGGTTCCTGTCCGGGCAATCTTCTTGATGCCCATGGGTTTGAGCAGGTTGACCAGGGCCTTCATTTTAGCTTCGGTCCCTGTGGCCTCAATAATATAATACCCGGGGCCCACATCCACCACCTTGCATCTGAAAATATCGACAATCCGCAGTATTTCGTCACGGTTTTCCGGTTTGGCCCTTACGCATACCAGCGCCATTTCCCGTTGAACCGATCCGGACCCGGTAAGGTCTCTGAGCTTGATCACATTGATGAGTTTTCGAAGCTGCTTTTCGATCTGTTCAACCAGCGGTTCATTGGCTTTGGTGACGATGGTGATCCGGGATACCAGAGGATCGATGGTTTCAGCCACGCAGAGGCTTTCAATGTTGAATCCACGGCCGCTGAACAATCCGACGATCCGGGAAAGCACGCCGGGTTCATTGTCCACCAGCATGGTCAGTATGTGTTTCTCTTCTGTCATTATATTTTCCCCTAAACCAGCAGCATCTCCGTAATGGGTGCCCCGGCGGGTACCATCGGATATACGCACTCTTCCTTGGCAACCCTGAAATCCATGATCACCGGGCCGGGCGTTTCCAGGCCCTGGCGTAGGACGTTTTCCACCTCGTCCGGCCGTGTGGCCCGTAATCCTACGGCACCAAAGGCCTCGGCCAGTTTGACGAAATCAGGTGCATGATCCATGCATGTGCAGGCGTAGCGCTTGTCGTAAAACAATTCCTGCCACTGGCGGACCATGCCCAGGTAGCAATTGTTCAGGATGACCACCTTGACCGGCAGTTTGTACTGCACGGCGGTAGCCATTTCCTGGATGTTCATCTGAATGCTGCCGTCTCCGGCCACATCCACCACCAGGGCATCGGGAAAGGCCACCTGGGCGCCGATGGCCGCCGGCAGACCGAAACCCATGGTGCCCAATCCGCCGGAGGTGACAAAATGACCCGGGCTTTCGAAATGATAATACTGGGCAGCCCACATCTGATTCTGACCCACTTCCGTGGTGATGATGGCCTCGCCCCGGGTCAGTTCATAGAGTTTTTCCACCACGTACTGGGGTTTGATCTCCGCTTCCTGGACGTAGGACAGCTTGAAATTCTGCTTCCACGCGTCGATCTGATCCAGCCAGGGACCGCGACTGGCCGTCAGCTTGTCCAGGTCCTCTTCCGCCAGGTAGCTGTTGATCACTTCCAGTGTGGTTTTGCAGTCTCCCACCACCGGGATGCTCACCGGCACGTTCTTGCGAATGGAGGTGGGGTCGATGTCGATGTGAACGATTTCGGCCTGGGCGGCAAAGCAATCGGTTTTGCCGGTCACCCGGTCGTCGAAGCGTACACCGATGCCGATGAGCAGATCGCATTCGCCGGTGCTCATGTTGGCCCGGTAAGTGCCGTGCATGCCGATCATTCCCATCGAGAGGGGATCGGAACCGGGAAAGGCGCCCAGTCCCATGAGGGACGTGGTCACCGGGATCCGGGCACTGCGGGCCAGCCTGGTCAGTTCCGCGGCTCCTTTGGAAAGGATGACGCCGCCACCGGCAAAAATCACCGGACGCTTGGCCGCCATGATCAGAGCCACCACCTTGCGCAGTTGTTTGGAATTGGGTTTGTAGGTGGGGTTGTAGGACTTGAGCTTGACTTTCTGCTTGGGTTTGAAATTGGTCGTGGCCTGCTGCACATTCTTGGGGATGTCCACCAACACCGGGCCCGGCCGGCCGGATCGGGCAATATGAAAGGCTTCCTTGAGAATCCGGGGAAGCGCCTCCACCGAGGGTACCAGGTAGTTGTGCTTGGTGCAGGGTCGGGTGATGCCGACGATATCCACTTCCTGGAAGGCATCATTGCCGATGAGGTGAGTGGGCACCTGGCCGCTGATGATCACCACGGGAATGGAGTCCATATAGGCGGTGGCCACGCCGGTGACGGCATTGGTGGCGCCCGGTCCGGAGGTGACCAGACAGACGCCGACTTTGCCGGTAACGCGGGCGTAACCGTCGGCCGCATGCACCGCAGCCTGCTCATGACGCACCAGGTAGTGGCGGATATCGGTTGTTTCCAGATGGTCATGAATATCGATGGTGGCACCGCCGGGAAACCCGAAAATGGAATCCACGCCCTCTTCTTTGAGGACTTCCATCAAGATCTGCGCTCCGGTGAGTTTCATTGCCTTAAACTCCTTTGTAAGTGGCCCTTTTTATCTGAGGCTTGAGGTCCTACGTCCGACGTCTGACTTCCGATTTCCGTCTTCTGACCTCCGTCCTCTGTCATTTACTTTACCACCGCCCCTTGGCTGGCCGACGACACCTGTCGGGCGTAGCGGGCCAAGTATCCATGTCGGATCTTCGGTTCAGGTGCCCGCCAGTCGCCCAGACGCCGGTTGATCTCGCCATCGGACACCTTCAGAGAGACTGTTTTTGCGGGAATATCGATGGCGATGCGATCGCCTTCGTTGACGATGGCAATGGGGCCGCCCTGGGCCGCTTCCGGTGAGATGTGGCCGATGGCAGCCCCCCTCGATCCGCCGGAAAAACGGCCGTCGGTAATCAGGGCCACGTGCCCATCCAACCCCATGCCGGCGATGGCCGATGTGGGGGTGAGCATTTCGCGCATGCCCGGTCCGCCCATCGGACCTTCGTAACGCACGACGATGACATCGCCCTTGTTGATGCGGCCCTCCATGATGGCTTCAGTAGCCGTCTCTTCAGAATCAAAGACCCTGGCCGGCCCCTCATGGCACAGCATCTCATCGAGAACGGCCGACTGCTTGACCACGCATCCTTGCGGTGCCAGGTTGCCGTAAAGCACGGCGAGGCCGCCCTGCGGGTGGTAGGGATGGTCCAGCGGGCGTATTACCTCGGGGTCACGGGTGAAGACCCCGGCGGTATTCTCGGCGATGGTTTTGCCGGTGACGGTCAGGCTGTCTGCATGGATCAACCCGGCAGCGGACAGTGCCTTGAGCACGGCGCCGATGCCGCCGGCCCGGTTCAGGTCCTGAATGTGGTTTGCGCCGCCGGGGCTCAGGGAGCAGATGTGAGGTGTCCGCTCACTGATTGCGTTGATCATGTTCAGATCCAGAGAAACGCCGGCTTCTGCGGCAATCGCCGGCAGGTGCAGCACGGTGTTGGTGGAACATCCCAACGCCATGTCGACGGTCAAGGCATTCTGAAATGCCTCGGGGGTCATGATTTTTCTGGCGGTGAGCTTTTTTTCCCACAGGTCCATGATTTGAATGCCGGCCTGCTTGGCCAGGCGCACGCGGGCGGAGAAGACGGCGGGGATGGTGCCGTTTCCCGGCAGGCCCATGCCGATTACTTCGGTCAGACAGTTCATTGAGTTGGCGGTGAACATGCCGGCGCAGGAGCCGCAGGTCGGGCAGGCGGCGTCTTCGATGTCAGCCAGTCGGTCGGCCTTCATTTTACCGGCTTTTACGGCGCCGACGGCTTCAAAAACGGTAATCAGGTCGATTTTCTGGCCGGGTATTTCCGGGTGCTCACCCGCCAGCATGGGACCGCCGCTGATGAAAATGGTGGGTAGATCCAACCGTGCGGCTGCCATGAGCATGCCCGGTACGATCTTGTCGCAGTTGGGGATCATGACCATGGCGTCCAGGGCATGGCCGATGGCCATTACCTCGATGGAGTCGGCGATGAGTTCGCGGCTGGCCAGGGAGTATTTCATGCCGGTGTGGTTCATGGCGATGCCGTCGCAGACACCGATGGTGCCGAATTCCACCGGCGTGCCTCCGGCCATGTAGATTCCGGCCTTTACTGCCTGGGCGAGGGTGTCCAGGTGAACATGGCCGGGGATGGCGGTATTGACGGCATTGGCGATGCCGATCAGCGGCCGCTTAATTTCTTCATCCGTGTATCCGATGGCTTTGAAAAGGGCTCGGTGGGGTGCCCGTTCGATACCTTTTTTGGCGTCGTCGCTCTTCATCCCCGTGTTGTCCTTTCTGAAAAAAAAATCCGTTATCGCCTCTGGGGTGATAACGGATTATGTGATTTCCGGTGTTGGCTGGTTTAGACCATTATCGCCCCTGTCTCCTCGTTGTGGATGAGGACACCCACCACGAGGATAAGAATAAGACTAATAATGTTGATAAGGGCGAAGCGGCTAAACATATTTGATACCCGTTTAATCTTGCTCCTCCCGTAACAGCCTGTTTCCGGCAAGTCAAGCTTTTTCTTGCCTTTGGGTCGGCGCCTCGTTAAGGTGAGTGAAACAATGATGATGCACATCTTAGGGAGATTTACACCATGGACCAGACATGGCAATCCTTGAAAGGGCAGTTTCTAATGGCCATGCCCGGGCTGGCCGACCCCAACTTCTACCAATCTGTCACCTGCCTGTCCGAGCATAATCCAAAAGGGGCCATGGGGATCGTGCTCACACGGGTTCACCCGACAGTCAACGGCAAGATGATATTTGATGAATTGCAGATCCCAGCTGCCGCCGGCGCGGAAAAAATTCCGGTTCACATCGGCGGTCCGGTCCATATGAATGAAATATTTGTTCTCCACGCTGCTCCCTTCACCTGGGAGGGCAGCATGATGGTAACCGGAGAACTGGCTTTGAGCAATTCGCGTGATATCCTTGAAGCCATCGCCGGGGCAAGCGGCCCCCAGTCGTTCATCATCGCCCTGGGATGTGCCGGTTGGGGGCCTGGGCAACTGGAAAGTGAAATGCGCAGCAACGCCTGGATTAACGGGCCCTATTCGGAAGTCATTGCCTTTCAAATGGAAGTGGAAAGACGATGGGAAGCGGCGCTGAAAGGAATCGGCATCGACCCGGCCTTGCTATCCGATACGGCGGGTCATGCCTGACGGCTTCGTATTTGAACGTTGTTGCCAGTTTGGAGAAAGTGAGTTGTAAAGAGTGACACGCTATGTTTTCAGGGAATCTGTACGAAAGGTTGGGTGAGCGGTTGGAAAGGGGCGCTGATGTGCCCCTTTTTTTATTCGGTGTCGTCCTTTTTGGGTTTCTGCTTTGGTTTTTTCTTTTTTAGACAATCTTTGTCCTTCCTGACGAACGCGCAGAGCTTTGGATTGTAGTACTCCTTGCAGTTCAGCGGATTGTATAATGGGCATTCCGGATGTTTTTCTGACATGTTTGTGATGTTCCTTATGCTGGATTTAGCGTCGTTGAGCCGCCCATCTCATCTCTTTCCGGTCAGCTGTATATCATTAAATCATAAGATTTACAAGCCATTGTGTACGTTTGCGAGAGACCTGCAACCCCTGGCCACCGGCTGGGAAACCTTTGACAATCGATCCGTTTAAATGTAAAAACCTATTGCCGGTGGCCGGATCATTCCCGCGGGCGGATTCCGGCCTTTCAGCATCCGCATCCGTTGGTTTTGGAACCATCACCAAACTTGAGACCAGACCTTAGACCAGAGCCGAGAACAGAACCGAGAAAAGATAGACATGCCTGCATTCGAGACACTCAAGCGCCAGCTTACCCGCATCAGCGATGACACCGCGCACCTGATTGACGAGGCTGAGAAGATTACCGAACGGGTTGATGAGGGGTTTTCCCAGTGGAAGACCACCTGCCAAATCATATCCGAACAGATATCCGAAGAGATCATGCGCGTGGCCGTCGTGGGTGCCATCAAATCGGGAAAGAGCACCTTCGTGAACACCCTTTTTGGGGGCGATTACCTCAAACGGGGGGCCGGGGTGGTCACTTCCATCGTTACCCGGGTGAGAACCGGCAGCCGCTTGCGGGCCGCTCTTTATCTCAAGAACTGGGATGAGGTGAACCGGGACATCGATCAGGCATCGGTGCTGCTGCCAGCCCGCAACAGTTCCGGTGAGCCCCATCATGTTGACATCCGTCGGGAAAAGGATCGGCAGATCCTTGATCGAGCGCTGGCCGACCTGGCGGCCGACCAGCTGATTTCCAACGACACCCGCAGTGCCGGCAGCGTGTTGCTGGCCTCCTATCTCAACGGTTATGATCGTGTAGAGCAGGTCGTTCAGGCGGATTCCGCCACCGTTGAGTTCGGGAACGACCGGTTCCCTTTACACCGGGATTTCGTTGGCGACGATGCCATGGCCGTATACCTGAAGGATGTGTTGCTGGAGATTGACACCCCGGGCCTCGGCGATGGGGTCGAGATAGCCGACTGCCAAGGCAGCGACTCGCCCAACCCGCTGCACCTGGCCATGATCCAGGACTACCTGATGCTGGCCCATCTCACGGTTTATGTGGTCAGCAGCCGCACGGGGCTTCGCCAGGCAGATATCCGGTTTTTATCCATGATCCGGAATATGGGAATTCTGGAAACGGTTGTTTTTGTCGTGAACTGTGATCTCAGCGAGCACGAATCCCTTGACGATCTTTCCGAGGGGCTTCGAAAAATTGAAGCCGACCTGAGCCTGATCTGCCCCGGACCCCAGTTGTTTGCATTCTCCGCCTTGTTTCTGCTCATGTCGCAGATGGAAGCCGACCTGTCCCAAAGAGACCATGACCGGTTGGCCCATTGGCGCAAGGAGACGGCGATGGTCGATTTCGTGTCGGCAGAGCAACGCCGCTTCGAGCAGTTCCTGGAACAGAAGATCCGCCGGGAGCGAACCTCCCTGTTGCTGAAAAACCATCTGGAACGGCTGGAAATAGTAGCCGGCGGCATGGGCAGCTGGATTGATTTCAATCGTGATCTGCTGGCCCGGGACGCCGGTGGCGCGCGGGAGTTGGCCGACCGGGTCCACAGTCAGCGGGGCCGATTGGAGCGCATGAAGCTGACGGTGAAAAATACGCTGGATGGTGCCGTCAACCAAGTTAAACGCGATTTGAAAACTGCCATCGACCGGTTTTTCGACGAACATGCCGACGGTGTCGTTTCCGGGGTTGTCCGTTTTGTCCGCAGCTATCAGGTGGAGATGCACCGCTATGATGAAAGCCTGATGAATGCGGGATTTGCCAAAACGCTGTATATGGTCTTCCAGGAGTTCAAACAGGCGGTGGATGCACACATGGCCGAAACGGTGAACCCCCAGGTGATCCGGTTCGTCAAGGCGCAGGAAAAAAAACTCATGGGCTATCTGGATGAGATCGCCGGGCCATACGGTGCCATGATTGATGAAGCCCTGGCGCAATACACCAACGCCATGGATGCGGGGAAGGTATCCAAACCTTTGGAATCGAAACCGATTGGCTTCGTGTCGGACCTTGAATCGATCCGCAAGATCGCCGGACTGTCGCTGCCGCCGGCTGCAGCCACCATGCATTATTCCGCCCAGATCAAAACCGAAGCGGTAATGCGTTTCGGATTCTACAAGATCGTCAACCTGGTCAAGAAAGCCATGAGAAAAACGGCAGACAAGGTCCATCAGGAACAGTTCCTGGCGCTCGCCTCCGGGGTCAAACGGATGAAGCGCGAAACCGAGCGGTCCGTTTTGTTTCATCTGAAAGACTATAAGGAAAATATCAAGTTTCAGTATATGCTGAAACTGGCCGATGCAGCGGCCACCGCCCTGTACGGCCAGATGCTGGAGCGATTCCAGCACCATGGGGCCGATCTCTCAAGGCTGGTGGAACTCATCAGCGAACAGCGGCTGGACAAAGCGAACGTCTCGGCTTCACTGGACCGGATGAGAGACGCGTCCCGATCACTGCAGGAGAAGATCGGCGACCTTAAGGCGGATCTGGGGCAGTTGAACGGCTGAAGTCACATCTCAAACGGAAGGGGGCAAGATGGCCAAAAAGAAAACCAGAGCAATTGCGGTGGCAAACGAGAAGGGTGGTGTGGGCAAGACAGTAACGGTGATTAACCTGGCGGCGGCGTTGACGCTGGCCAACCAGTCAGTGCTGGTGGTGGACATGGATCCACAAGCCAATGCCACCCGAGGGTTGGGCATTCTGCCTGATGGCGAGCGTCCCTCGGTCTACGACCTGATTATGAACAACGGCCGTAAATCGCTTGAAGAGACGGTCCTTCCCACGCAATGGGACGGGCTTCACCTGATACCCTCCCATGTGGATCTATCCGGCGCCGAAGTGGAACTGGTGGAGGCCGAAGCGCGGGAGAACCGGCTCAAGGATGCCCTGGCCCCGCTTGTCGGGAATTACGATTTCATTCTGATGGACACGCCGCCCAGCCTCTCTCTGCTCACCGTCAATGTCTTCTCGTTTGCCTCGGAAGTGCTGGTGCCCTGCCAGACCCACCCCTATGCGTTCGGGGCCCTTGCCGAACTGTTTGACACCATTGAAGCGGTGCGCGAAGAGATCAACCCCGGGCTGTTCATTACCGGCATTGTTCCCACCCTGGTGGACCTGCGCACCCGGGTGGCCAATGTCGTCATGGAGCAACTCAAGACCGATGAACGCTATCGAAACCTGGTATTCGATACGGTTATTCGCAACAACACCACCATCGCCGAAAGCGCCGACGTGGGCAAGCCGGTGGTGTTCTATCGTCGTAGCAGTTACGGGGCCATTGATTACCATCGTCTGGCGGATGAAATGTTGGCACGGTGAACCCTCAGCCATCAGCCAGTTTTGCCCGGTAGAGTCTCAGGCTGTTGGAAACCACCGTGATACTGGAAAAGGCCATGGCCAGGGCGGCTAAAATGGGGTGCAGCTGCCGCAGCATCATGGGCAGGCCGTCAAAGGGGAACAGGGCGCCGGCAGCCACCGGGATCAATACGGCATTGTAAAAAAAAGCCCAGAAGAGGTTTTGGCGGATGGTTCGCATGGTGGCCCGGCTCAGTGCGATGGCCCTGGGAACACCGCTGAGCGATCCGGCCGCCAGGATCACGTCGGCCGTTTCGATGGCCACGTCGGTGCCCGTACCGATGGCGAAGCCCACGTCGGCTTGGGCCAGGGCCGGAGCATCGTTGATGCCGTCGCCCACCATGGCCACGGTCTTCCCTGCCGTCTGCAGCGTTTTGACCCGCAGGGCTTTGTCTTCCGGCCGAACCTCGGCCGCCACTTGATCCACACCGGCCTGCCGACCGATCGTTTCGGCGGCCTGGCGGTTGTCTCCGGTGAGCATCACCGTCTCCAGACCCAGTTGTTTCAACCGGGCAATGGCCGACGGCGAGTCCGTCTTGATGCGATCCGATACGCAGATCAGCCCCAGCAGGCGGTCCGCTTCGACGGCCACCATGACGGTTTTTCCCTGGGCCTGAAAAGCCGATATCCGTTCGGCCATCGCCGCGGAAACCAGTCCCGACCGTTCGTCAAACCAGTACGGCTTGCCCACCCTTACAAGGCGGCCGTTCACCTGGGCTTCCACCCCGTCGCCACCATGGGCTTTGAAGGCCTCCGGCGGTACCAGCGTCAGACCCGATGCTTCGGCTTTGTTGACCACCGCCCGGCCCAGGGGATGCTCAGACCCTTTTTCCACCGAAGCGGCCAGCATCATCAGTTCGTTTTCCGTCACCCCGTTGCCGGTATCAGGAACCAGGTCGGTAACCAATGGTTTACCTTCGGTGATGGTACCGGTTTTGTCCAGAACCACCGTAGACAAACGGGTGGCAACCTCTAGCGCCCGACTGTTTTTGAAAAGCATGCCCCCTTCGGCTCCCTTGCCGGTGCCTGCCATGATCGCGGTGGGTGTGGCCAGACCCAGGGCACAGGGGCAGGCGATGACCAGTACGGCCACCATGCGGATCATGGCGACCACAAAATCGCCGGCGACGATCCACCAGATGGTAAAAACCAGCAGGGCAACCACGATAATTGCCGGTACGAACACAGCGGCGACGCGATCGGCCAGGGCCTGAATGGGGGCCTTGCTGCCCTGGGCCTCCTGCACCAGGCGGATGATCTGGGCCAGGGCGGTTTCACGGCCAACCCGGGTGGCGGTGAAGACGATGATCCCCTGGCCGTTGATGGTGCCGGCTGCCATCGTGTCGCCTGATTTTTTGTCTACCGGAATGGGTTCGCCGGTGAGCATGGATTCGTCTACGGCCGAGGCACCGTCGATGACCTGGCCGTCGACGGGGATGCGCTCGCCCGGTCGGACCAGAACCACATCACCCACGCGCACCCCTTCGATAGGCGTTTCATGCTCGATCCCTTCACGGAGTACGGTGGCGGTTTTAGGGCGAAGACCCATGAGCTTGCGAATCGCACCGCCTGTTTTGCCCTTGGTTCGGGCTTCGAGCAGCTTGCCCATTTTAATCAGGGTGATGATGACTGCCGACGTCTCGAAATAGACATGCCCACCCAACGAGGGAAGCAGCAACACGGCCAGGGAATAGGCGTAGGCGGTGGACGATCCCATGGCCACCAGCACATCCATGTTGGCGCTCTTGTTGCGCAGGCTTTTCAGGCCGCTGACATAATAGTCCCAGCCGGTGTAAAACTGCACCGGTGTCGCCAGCGCCAGAAACAGCCAGTTGACCCACGTCTGGTGGCTCCACGGCCCGGTGAAGCCGAAATCCCTGGCCATGCTGATCACAAACAGCGGCAGGGCAAAGACGACGCCGACCATAAACTTGCGGGTCTGGTCGGCAATCTCCACCTGCCGTGCTTTGGCTTCCGCATCTTCCGGTTCCCCTTCCTGTGGGATCAGGGCCCCGTATCCGGCCTTTTCCACCGCGGACACCAGGTCGCTTGGGCTGACCATGGACGGCAGATAATCAACCGTTGCCCGCTCGGCGGCAATGTTTACGACAGCATCGATTACCCCCGGGACCTTCTTGCCAAGCGCCCGCTCTACATTCATGGCGCAGTTGGCGCAGGTCATTCCCGTAACCGGAAAGTCAATGCGGGCAGTGGTGACGCTGAATCCGAGTTTTTCGACCTGCCGGATCAGATGCGTCGGTGACGCGGAGCGGGGATCGAAGGTCACCGAGGCCCGCTCGGCCGCAAAATTAACGTTGGCGTCGTTGACACCGGAGAGCTTTTTAAGCCCACGGGCAATGTTCATGGCGCAGTTGGCGCAGGTCATGCCCGTGATGGGCAGGATGAGGGTCCGGGAGGTCATTACTGGGCCGGATAGTTGATTTCCGTCAAGGTGGCCCGGATGCGCTCAATGGATGCCGGGGCGTCCCATTGGACAATGACGGTTTTGGTTCCGGCGTCGGCCTTCACCGAGGTGACCCCCTCCATGTCGGCCAATTCGGTCTCGATGGCCGACACGCAGTGACCACAGGAGATGTTGGGAATGGTCAGTGTCTCTTTCGACATAAAAGCCTCCTTTGGCTTCGTTTTATTTATTTCAAGGCTCGGGGAGTTTTACTATCTCAGCGGTGTCATTCACGCGAAAGCGGGAATCCAGAAAGAGTAGGTTCGAAAGCCCTGGACGCCCGCCTACGCGGGAATGACATAAAAAACACCCCGATGCCTGATTTATTTACGAGCCTAAGTTAAGTGGTCTGAGGGAAACTGGCAAGGCACGACTGAAAAAAGACCGGATCGGGATGGAATGGGGCCGATGACCACAACAATAGAAAGCAAACAACAATAGCCAAGCTACAAAATGACAAATAAATCACAATATCCAAATTCAAAATTCAAAACCTGACGAGTGGGATATTGTCATTTTGGATTTATTTGGAATTTGGTGCTTGCGATTGGTTGTTTCTGGTTTATCCGGCGCAATCGAGCGGTGTTATCTCTTGTCGTGTTCCTTGCCGGCGAGCCGTTCCAGGTTCTCCCGGGCAAAATCGATGGACGGGTCCAGTTCCAACGCCAGTCGGTAGTAGCGCACGGCATCGGCCTTTTTGCCCATGTCCCGGTAGTTGGAAGCGATGTTGGCATAGTCGATGGCCGAACTGGGATCCAAGGCGATGACCTTTTCAAAGCATTGGATGGCCGCTTCATGCTCTTTGCGCATGAAGTGGCAAAAGCCTTTGAGATTGTGTATATCGGTTCGCTCAGGGTCCAGGACTTCGCCCCTGGCCAGCACGGCAAGGGCCTTTTCATAGTCGCCCAGTTCCTTGAGGCAGACCCCCATGTAGGAGTAGATGCTGGGGATGTCCTGGTCGGCCGGTGACAGCTCAAGGGCCCGGGCAAGATGCAACAGGGCCGTTTGGGGGTCGTTGCGCTCCAGGTGGCAGTTGCCCAGATAGAACTGGATGAAATACTTGCCGGGCAGCCGTCGCTCCATCTCCATCAGCCGTTTGATTGCGTCGTCCGCACCGAAGCTTTCCATGGTGATCTTGGCGGCAAACATGGCCACGCTGGTGCCGGCGGCACGTTCCCTGAAATGGGCGCCGGGGACGATGGTGTAAAAGGCCGGTACGGCGAGTTGGGGATGCATGGTGTCCACCACGAGCACCTCGAAATCCCGTTGTGCCATGGCCTGGATGCAGGCTTCCACCTCGTTGCGGATGTTCGGGTGTGAAATGTCGGGCAGCTTGGCCAGGGAAACGGGACCGGGGGCGTTGATTACGTAAGCCGCATCTTCCAGGCGGGTGAACTTGGGCAGGCCCGAGGCCACGTAGTTGGACCCGGTGTTGAAGTCACCGGCCAGCTGGGCCACTTCGGTCAGGGCACGGCTCAGGGCTTTTTCCGGGCTGGGGGTGGTGCCGGCGGTCCAGACGATCTCGCTCCTTTTTGGAAAAGTGACCGGATCGTAGGCAAGGACGCCCACGGAGGGAATGCCCATGCCCTGGGTAAAGTCGGTGATATATACTTTAATGCCCGCTTTGTCGTATTTGCCCAGCATCTCCCGGACCAAATGGTCGGTTGCCGAAGCCGGGTCGATCAGCGGTGTGGAAATCTGTCGGCGGCTGATCACCGACGACACGTGCCGTTCGACGATTTCGCAGATGCCCTGGCACAGGGCCTCCTCCACACAATTGCCGGCCGACGGGCCGTTGAAGGCGTTGATAGCGTAAAACCAATCCAGCGGGATCAGCACTTCCTTCTCCCGGGTCAGACTCCAGGCGCCGGTCCATCTCAGGGGCAGGGATTCAAAAATCCGTTTGGATATCTCAAGATCCCCGGATTCGTCGTGAACCGACTTGGCGATCTGATCGAAGGCAATGGCCTCGTCGGCAAACTGGTCGTGGGTGCCCAATCGGGTGTGGTCGCGGTTGGTATAGAAGCTAAAGAAACTGAACCGTTCGGCCAGTTCCATCACCGCGCTGGCCTCGGCCTGGGCCGTTGTCGCACCTTTGCCCATCTGCTTTTTGGTGCCGATGACGGCCTGAGCATCGTGGCCGCAGGTACTGAAAAATACGGGGATGTCCAGCCGGCCATTGTCGATTCGCATGGTCCGGTCAAGGATTTTCAACGCCATGTCGTTCATCCGTTGCTTGGCCAAAGCCACCGTTTTTTCCGGCAGAATAATTTTATCCTGATCGTCGGTTGCCCGCTTGATGGCGTCTTTCATTTTAATTGGGCCGGTACGCTTCATTGAATCTCCTAATCTGGGTGACGATCGTTGTCACCGTGTTGCCACTATCACGTTCTAAACATTTTTGATCCAGAACGACTCGCCAACGGTCGATGTCGCTCAATGTATTCATGTTCATCAGACAACACTATAAACACTGCCTGTGCATCGTGTCCATTCAGAAGTGGAAGCTTGTGTGTCGTATCACAGCCGCAGCGTTTTCGAAACCGCTGGCATCACCACGCAAGGTTAAGACATGCGATAACGCCAATAATACAGAATTGAGCTTCAAGGTGCCTGACCAGGACGCCTGATTGATCGGTTGCATCGACGGCGCAGGTGGTGTACAAGGTCGCTGCGGTGCCCCTGATCCTCAATCCTCAAAGATCCAGCATCATTTTGTCGGACGTGGACCGCTGATAACTTTCATTGCGCATGTGGTAAGGAGAACTGCCATGACCCGGACATGCCGGCTCGAACGAAAAACAACGGAAACCCAAATTAAGGTCGAACTGAACCTGGATGGACAGGGACAGGCCGACATCAACACCGGTATCGCATTTCTCGATCACATGTTGACCCTGTTCTGCGTTCACGGCCGATTCGATCTGGACATACAGGCCAAGGGCGACCTGGAGGTGGATTTTCATCATACCGTTGAGGACGTCGCATTGGTTCTTGGCGAGGCCGTTTCCACTGCCCTGGACAATCGCTTCGGTATTCGCCGTTACGGTTTTGCCGTGACCCCCATGGACGATGCGCTGGCCGAAGTGGCCATCGACCTGTCCAACCGCCCTTTTCTGGTTTATCACCTGCCGTCGGCATTGGTGTCGGTCGGGCGCTTTGACCGGGGCTTGGCCAAAGAGTTCTTCAGGGCCTTTGCGGTTAAGGGGGGCATGAACCTGCACATCAACGTGCAATACGGTGAAAACGAGCACCATGTGCTGGAATCGGTTTACAAGTCCGCTGGCAGGGCACTCAAACAGGCGGTATCGATCGACACAGACCAAAGTGGTGTTCGTTCATCCAAGGGGGTCCTGTAAGTTAATATAAATCTGCTACTACATATTGACAAAATGCCTCTGGGGATTTATCGTGGTCAATTTAACAAAGGTCGGCCCTATGCACAAAGTAGCTATCGGCGCAGTCCAGGTGTTCAGGCATTTTTTTTACCGCCAATCTGGTCCGTGAGCCTCTTTTCACCGAAGATGGCCTAAGTCCCACCGGAGCGCGATTGAACCCGAATCCATTTGAAATGGAGGCGGCTTTTCTTGGCGGCATACATTCCTGACGAAAAAATTACGGCAATCAAAAATGCTTCCGATATTGTTGACATCGTATCGGAGAGCGTATCCCTGCGACGAGCGGGGCGGAACTTTATGGGACTGTGTCCCTTTCACGCCGAAAAAACCCCATCATTCACCGTGAGTCCGGACAAACAGATCTTTCATTGCTTTGGCTGTGGAGCCGGAGGAAATGCGATCGATTTCGTAATGAAACATGGCGGGCTCTCTTTTCCCGAGGCTGCCCGGGCATTGGCCCGACGCTACGGGATCGACCTCCCCACCCGGAATCTGTCCACCCACGAGAAAAAAAAGTTGACGGAACGGGAAACGATACTAACGCTTAACGGCGAGGCCGTGTCCTTTTACCGCGATTGTCTGCTTTCGGCGGAGCGGGGTAAACAGGCCAAGGGATATCTTTTAAAAAGGGGGATGACCCGAAAAACAATTGATGAATTTAAATTGGGATATGCCCCGGATGGCTGGGATCACCTGGTACGGCATTTCCGTTTAAAGAAAAAGCCTGTAGAGATGACCTTGCAGGCCGGTCTGATCGTTTCCCGAAAAAATGGGGAGGGACACTACGACCGCTTTAGGAACCGGATCATCTTTCCCATTTTCAACGGGCAGAACCAGGCAGTGGGATTTGGTGGCCGCGTGATGGACGATGCACTGCCCAAATATTTGAACAGTCCGGAAACGCCGGTATACAACAAGAGCCGGTCCCTGTATGGGCTGCACCGGGCCCGCCAAAAATGTAGGGTGACGCAGACGGTGTATGTCGTTGAAGGGTATTTCGACCTGCTTGCCATGCACCAGTTCGGCATCGAAAACACGGTGGCCACCTTGGGAACCTCTCTGACGGCCGACCACGTTCAGATCCTGAAAGGGTTTGTGGGTGAGGGGGGCAAGGCCGCTCTGGTTTACGATTCGGACCAGGCAGGCATCAAAGCGGCCCAACGCAGCGTGGCGGTTTTCCAAAAAGGACTGCTGGATGCTCGGATCATGGTGTTGCCCAAGGGTCATGATCCGGATTCATTTCTCATGGCTCACGGTCCCGATGATTTCTTTAGGCTGGCTGAACAGTCCATGGGAATGATTCCATTCATGGTGGAATCGGCTGTCGCGAAGCATGGATTGAGTATCGACGGCAAGGTTCGCATCGTCAACGATCTGAAACCGGCCATCCTGGCTATCGGCGATCCGGTTGGCCGATCGCTGCGTGTCAAGCACCTGGCAGAGCGGATTGGTGTGGATGAAACGGTTCTCTTGCAAAAGATCAAGCGAACGGCGCAACCTTCTGCCAAGGCGGCTTGGCTGAACGGTCGGCTGGGCAAGGTTAACGCACCAGAGCCGTCGCCGGTTCGCGGGCAAACCTACCGGCTGGAACAACAGGTGGTGGCCATGATGCTTCAGTTCCCGGAGATGATCGTCGATATCAAGCGGCGACGGCTCATGGATCATTTTACGGATCCTGTGCTGGCAGAGATCGGGCGTGGCATACTCGACCATTTCACCAACCTCGACGGCGACATCGCCGGCTTGGTTTCCAGCTGGGACGACCCGCAGAAAAAGGCCGTGGTCGCCCGGCTTTCATTAACCGATGAGCACTGGGATCGAGACGGTTGCATGAATTTGATGTCCCAATTCGAGAGCAGCATACGCCGTCGGGACAAGACCTTGTTAAAGCGTATTGAGGCTGCGGAAAAAAGTGGTGATGACCACCTGCTGGCCACGCTTTTACGAGAAAAGCAACAGCAGGCCCGAAAGACAATGGAAAAACACAGCGGCGGGAACCATTGACCGCCGGCCATGGCATCTGTCGGCTGACGACAGCCGCTGACGCGCATGGGCATAAAAAACGAGTTTTTAGAATACCGCGACCCAATTATGGACTGCAATATGTCCGGCTGTGGTTTAGGAGGCAAAGGGAATGACCAAAAAATCCGATAAAAAGCGCACCGGGACATCCACGCAGACAGAGAAAAAATCGGCCAAAAATAAAGCCGAGGCTGTTGGCAAGAAGGCTGTCGACGCCGCTGCACCGGACGGAAAATCGCGAAAAGCCAAGAAAACGACCAAGAAGAACGACCAGAAACTGCTCAAGGCCCTCATCGAAAAGGGCAAGGAACAGGGCTCACTGACCTATGACGAGATCAACGAGGTCCTCCCCAACGAGATGATGTCTTCGGAAATGATCGACGATACCCTGATGATGTTCGACGACATGGATATCGAGATCATTGAAAGCAATGACGACCTTTCAGACAAGGAAAGCTCAACCGAAAAGAAAGCGTCGCTGATCAAGGCCGTAACGGTATCGGATATCGGTTCGGTTACGGACCCGGTGAAAATGTATCTTCGGGAGATGGGTATGGTCACCCTCCTCAGCCGTGAAGGAGAGGTGGTGATTGCCAAGAAGATCGAAGAGGGGGAACAGGACGTTCTCAAGGCGCTTTTGGAAACCTCCCTGGGTGTCAAATACATCCTTGAATTTGGTGACCTCATCGAAGTGGGAGCCCTGCGGCCGAAGCATGTCTTGCGTGATGTGGATGAAGGGGACGCCTATGTGGACGAGATGGTTCAGATTGAAAACTTCCTTGAAACCATTTCCGGTATCCGCGCGGTGAATGGTGAAATCCAACAATTCCGTGAACGCATGTTCTCCGAGCAGATGGAGCCCGATGAAGCCCGCCGGGTCAGGCGGTGCATCATGCGGCGCAACAATAAAATTTTTGAACTGCTCAAGGGATGGCGACTGGAAGGCGGTGTGATCGACCGCATCGAAGCGCACATCCGCCGGCTCATCGACTGGTTCGATGCACAGAACAAATTGGTGGCCATCACCGCAGAGGCCTTCGGGGCAACGATTGGGGAGCTTCGTGAACACTTGACCACCAAAGCCAAGTTCATGAAATGGGCCAAAAAACATTCCAGTTTGGATCAAGAGGCGCTGGGGCGAATCTATACCCACCTGAATTCAATGGCCGAGCAGCTGGTGGAAAAGGAAAATGACTTCAAGGCCAACAACCGCAATCTCAAGCGGGTGATGGCCAGTGTGGATGAAGGCCGCATGCGGGCTAAATTTGCCAAAAGCGAGCTGATTCGGGCCAACCTGAGACTGGTGGTCAGCATCGCCAAAAAATACACCAACCGGGGCCTCCAGTTTCTGGATCTTATCCAGGAGGGCAACATCGGACTGATGAAGGCCGTGGACAAGTTCGAATACCGCCGGGGCTACAAGTTCAGCACCTACGCCACCTGGTGGATCCGGCAGGCCATCACCCGGGCCATTGCCGACCAGGCGCGAACGATACGCATTCCGGTGCATATGATCGAAACCATCAACAAGCTGATTCGTACCTCGCGCTACCTGGTCCAGGAGTTCGGCAGGGAACCCCGTCCGGAGGAGATTGCCGAGAAGATGGAAATACCTATCGACAAGGTCCGCAAGGTGCTTAAAATCGCCAGGGAGCCGATTTCTCTGGAAACCCCGATCGGGGAGGAGGAAGACAGCCATCTGGGCGACTTTATCGAAGATAAGAAATTCATGCTGCCATCAGAAGCGGCGGTCAGCATGAACCTGGCCGAGCAGACCCGCAAAGTACTGGCGACCCTGACCCCTCGTGAAGAAAAAGTGCTTCGCATGCGCTTCGGTATCGGCGAGAAGGCGGATCACACTCTGGAGGAGGTTGGGCAGGACTTTACCGTTACCCGTGAACGAATCCGGCAGATCGAGGCCAAGGCGCTGAGAAAGCTGCGCCACCCCACCCGCAGCCGGAAGCTGAAGAGCTTTATCGACAATTGATACGGCACTGGACGGGCTTGCATTTGCTTGACAATTTGTCGTGACGGAGGTAGACAAACAATCGCTTTTGACCTGATACGGGCCCATAGCTCAGTTGGCAGAGCCACCGGCTCATAACCGGTCGGTCCCTGGTTCGATCCCAGGTGGGCCCACTTAAAAAAACTCCGGCGCCGTTCGTCAACCCATAACGCCCGGAGGTCTCGGCATCTGGTTGTGTTGAGGATAAAAGGCGATTCGGCGTGGTTAGACTCCGGCTACCGCGCCATTTTTATGTCCGTTGCCGGCAGTTGATCGCTTGAGGGAAACAGCATGACAGCAACCGTGGCTCAATTCGTCCGTATTCTCGAGCACCTGGCGCCTCCCCACCTGGCGGAGTCGTGGGACAATGTCGGTCTTCAGATCGGAAACCGGGACTGGCCGGTAAAAAGAGTATGGACGGCCCTGGACCCGCTGCCCGCGGTGGTGGCCAGGGCCTGTGAAAATGATGTGGATTTACTGGTCACGCACCACCCGCTGTTTTTCAAACCGGTCAAACGCATCGACTGCAATTCGCCCCTGGGCGGGATTGCCGAAATGGCCTTGTCCAGACGGTTGGCCATTTACAGTGCCCACACCAACCTGGATAGTGTGCCGGGCGGCGTGAATGATGTCCTGGTTGGCCGAATAGGGCTGCACAAGGTTCGGGTCCTTGCCGGCCCTGCCGATGTCGACATGTGCAAACTGGTGGTATTCGTTCCTTCGAATCGAGCGGAAACCATCCTCGATACCCTGTTTGCAATGGATGCCGGCCGGATGGGCAATTATTCATGCTGCAGTTTCAGATGCGAGGGTGTAGGAACCTTTTTGCCGGGCGCCGGTTCATCCCCTGCCGTCGGCAAAACCGGTACCCTTGCGGAAGTCCAGGAAAGCCGTATCGAAATCCTGGTGGCCAATACGGATCTGAGTGCGGTGGTGCGTGCGCTGAAAAAGGTGCACCCCTATGAGTCCATGGCCTATGACGCCTATCCCCTGACTGTCCGTGACCACCAGGCCGGTTTGGGGCGGGTGGGGGAGCTCGAGTCGCCGATGCCACTGGTTGCCTTCGCAGCGAAGCTGAAAGCGGAACTGAGCCTCTCGACGGTGAAGATTGTCGGCAAGGCGGACAGGGTGGTGGAGACGGTGGCGGTGTGCTCCGGAAGTGGCGCCAGTTTGATGACCGCTGCGATCGCCACCGGCGCACAGGCTTACGTGAGCGGTGATTTGGGCTATCACACGGCCAGAGATGCACAACAGGCAGGCATCGGGCTTATCGATATCGGACACTTTGGCTCGGAGCACCTGGTCGTCGACGTTCTGGCTGCGCTCATCCGGGAATCTGTCAAGGCCTCAGGCCTATCGGCCACCGTGGAGGCCGTGGACACGGAGGAAGACCCCTTTCGTTACCTGTGAACCGCGATAGCGAGCGCATTCCCCGTCGCTTGCGGCGGGGTTAGCGAGCGAACTGGAAATCGATTTTTTTATCCTTACGGTGAACCCTCCCCCGATTTGCCGCGGTGAGGGTTCAAAAGCGGGATACGAGAAAGGCAGGCATGAGCAATATTCAAGAACAGATCGACATCCTCGTTGAGGTGCAGGGCGTTGAGTTGGAGATCCATCAAGCCGGCCGGCTGGTCAATGTATTGAGCAACGAGGCTGCCGCGCTGGATCGGTCCGTGGCCGAGCGTGAGGCCCTGGTCACCTCTGAAAAAACGGCCCTCGACGATCTGAGAAAAGCCTATCGCGATCTTGAATCCGAATCGAAGGTCAACGCAGAGATGATCGTCAAAAGCAACGAAAAGCTCCGTGCGGTTAAAACCAACAAAGAGTACCAGTCGATTTTGAAAGAGATCGATGACATCCGCAAAAAAAATTCGGCCATCGAAGACCGAATGCTGGAACAATTAGAGACCATTGAATCCGCAGAGGCGGCGGTTAAGTCAAAAGCGGCGGAGCTGGCGGGTTTCGCTCAATCATACCAGGAAAAAAAAGAAGCCTTAGCTGCAAAAGAGAAGCGGGAGCGGCAGACCGTTGAAGCGCTGAACGAGAAGAAGGCCCGGATCAGCGCCACTGCCGATCCTGAATTAATTACCGTTCTGGACGATGTGAAAAAAAAGGTTCGTGGGTTGGCTGTGGTCCCCGTTCAGCAGGCCATCTGCATGGGATGCCACATGAACATTCCCGCGCAGTTGTTCAACGAGCTGCAGCGGTTTGATGAGCTTCGGTTTTGCCCCCACTGCCATCGGATTATTTATTGGAAAGAACAAGGATAGCGAATAGCGGCCGGAGTAGACCAGGCGATCGCTGGCTCCTCTTCGGGAGCTGGAGGAAAGTCCGAACACCACAGGGCAGGGTGCTCCATAACATGGAGTCACGGTGACGTGAAGGCAAGTGCAACAGAGAGCAGACCGCCATGTCCTTGTTGGCAGGGTA
>Ga0272441_10001809_pt1 | contig 44958 bp, 40 predicted proteins | sample SSMProp6N_FD_193582 | JGI IMG/M metagenome (GOLD analysis project Ga0272441, IMG submission 193582) | Marine sediment archaeal communities from Little Sippewissett salt marsh, Falmouth, MA, United States - SSM-Prop-6N | ecosystem: Environmental > Aquatic > Marine > Wetlands > Sediment ... | reverse complement strand
AACCGAATGGGAATGTGCCTCGCACTGAACCACTTCGATTCCTATCCAAAGGAACTGTATGACATGATGGGTTTCGAAGATTCGTTGAGCAATCGCACCTTTTACAGGTCATTGGAACGGATCGGGATGCATCATCAATTTATCCTTGATCAGCACCAGCGGGAAATCGAGAAGCACGGTTTGTTATCTGACATTCAGTTCGTGGACTTCTCGTCGAGTTATTTTGAAGGAAGGGCTGATGCGCTTGGTGCTAGGGGATACTCCAGAGACCATGTCCCACAGAAAAAACAACTGACATTCGGCATATCAACAGGGCTGAACGGGATACCAACGGCTTTGACGATCCAGAAGGGAAACGTGCAGGACAGGAAACATATCAAGCTGATGTTGAAAGCGGCCAAGGCAATCCTGGAAGCGGAGAGTCTGTTGATATTCGACTGCGGAGCCAACTCGAAGAAGAACAAACGTGAGATCCTTGAACTTGGGTTCAACTATTTCACGCTGATGGCCAAGAAGGTCGGGCCATACAGGAACATGATAGAACTGTTCCTAGCATCGGATGATAGAATAGAGTTCATGATGAACGATAGACATTACACTTGCGTAAAGGTCCAATTCGGTGAAGAAACCAAGTACATTTTCCACTCAGAGCAACTAAAAGAGGAACAGCTGAGGATCAAGAACCAGAAGTTCCAGCGTGAGATTGAAAGGAACGATCCTATCCTCAAACGGACATTGAAGGGAAAGCCTCTCGGACAGTATCCCTGCAAGAAAGGGACTGTCATATCCAAAGGAATTCTCCAGCAGGTCATTGATGAGGTACCGAACCCTCACATCAACGGTCTTGAAGGATTTTTTATTCTGGAGTGCAGCCTCGATGTGAATCCTGAACGAATACTGTGGCTGTACAAGAACAGGGACAAGGCCGAGAAACTGATCCGGGACATCAAGGAAGGCACCGAGCTAAGGCCGATCAGACACTGGAGCAAGGAGGCCATTTATGGTTATGTCATCGTGGCTTTCCTCACGAATTTCTTCGTTCAGTTGACACTTCTCAAAGCGGAAAATCCCCTCGTGAAGAACCTGAAACTCCTCAAAAAATTCCTGAGCCGCTCGACAGTTACGGTCGTGTACCCTCCATCCGGATTCAAATTCAGTGTTTTGGCCAACATTTCGGATGAAATCCGAAGCATTTTGGGGGATTTCATCGACAAATATCAGGATAAATCGCTCAAATTGCGGTGGTAATTGCACAACTGTCAAATGGGGGCGGTGCCAGGTTTTAGCGTGAGCTATCGAAAAGTGGCGAGGTTAGGTTTATTAGTTGTATTTTCCATTCGAAAGAACTATTGAGCTCAATAATCCTATCAATCCCCTAATCCCCATAGATTAATTCTTTCACATTCGCTAAGCGTTAAAATGTCATTAGAAAGGTTATTTTTTATTTCTTTTAATGAGAAATTATTCCCTTCATTGTGTTTTTCCCAAGTTTCAACATCAGTTATTGCATCTTCGATATCTTTCCATAAATCCAATAAATCTGGAAAAATTGAATTTCCGTTCCACAATCCATTCTTTAATCCTTGGTATTCTAACCAAAAGTGCAAGTTACCAATATCAAAATTTACATCATTTAATAGCTTTGAACAGATACCCGTTGAAACCCTTTGCAACAACAATGCTCGTGAAATAACTTGAATATGATGTCTAGAATGGTATATTGGTAGTTTTCCACTAGCCTCTTCAATAATAATATTTTCTTTTTTTTCGCTACTATAGGTTAGAAAATCATAATAAAGTTGTTTTAATGGATCTGTCATTCCCATTTTCTTTAAAAGTTGATCAATTCTCGAATTGAAATCAATAGTGTTCTTTTTATATTCTTTACCAGTCATTATCTCATAAGTATCCACTAAACTTTTTCGTAATAAATGAAAATCAACATTATCAAATCTTGAGTATGCTTTTGGTTCACAGAATTTCCAAAACTCTTTAAGAAAGGCAAGAGATTCGTCAACGTCTAATAATTCGGTTGAAGTATATTCAGATGGACGGTAACTTGAAACATTTCTTGCATCACGATCTTTTGACATTTGCTTTAGATCAAATCCCCAACTTCTAAACCACTTTTTTCCAACCTGATAATTATTACCAAGTTCAAAATAATTAATCCATTCTTCTAATGGAATATTTCCTGGTTTAATAATTTTTGAAACCAACTCGGAAGATCGATTTAAATTTGACCAATATTCTAGAGCTAACCATGTACTCACGTGAGTCCCATGAGTTTTCCTGCTGCGAGTATTTGCAAAGTTTCTACATTGTGAAGGATTGATTATTACAAAATGTTGAGTATTAAAGATCCCAATTCCTTCAGATGCAAGAATTGAAAGAGCTGCCCGTAATTCTGAATAATAGCCTAAATGCCTGGCTGAATTATAATCACTCTTATTATGACAATCTAATGCTTTACCAAGAAGACTCCAACTATCTGCAGAATGTAAGAATGCTGAAGCTGCGATGTATTTTCTTAATTGAATATCGTTAATAGTTCCATTTTCTATATCCTTTTCAATTTTTTTAATGCAATTTTTTCGATATCTATTTTGTTTTCCAATCCAGTTATTGTTCTTTAGATGAATTTTTAATTGATTAAGACTTGAGATAACTGCTTCATTTGAAGCTTCACGAATACTATCCTTTTCAAAGTTACTTAACATGTTCATCCTTAGCTCTCCAGATCATCAAGGAGGGCTTTGGAATTCTTTCCGATGTCACCTTTGCACACTGCCAAGTGCTTCAATAAACATATTCGAATTTCTCTATAACCACCACTACCTCTAAACGTTTTTTTTATCAATTCTTCTTCTGGTTCTAATCCAGGGGCAGCAGATGATCTCCAGTCAAATGATGATAAGCCTTCACTTAATGATTCTAAAATCTTGAATGACTCACTATTATTGATATCATTAATGGCTTCAGAGATATTTTCCTCATCATTGTTACTATTTGCATCTATGGACCATTCAAATAAATCCAATTGTGTAATAATTTTATAAAAATAATCATTAGTTATATACAATAAACCTCTAATTCCTTGATCTGTATTTAAAAGGGAATAAGGACCATAAAATGCAGGATCATTATTAATTTCAAATTTCATATCTTTCCTGAGATTTTTACTCCAAGTGTATTCATTATGAAATATAAACTTCCGTAATGATTTCCCAACTGAAATTATAAAAGCAACTTGTTGATTTCTATCCCAAGATAATACTTCATCATCGGAACCGGCTTGTGCACCGAATAAACCACCAAATTTCTTACTTCTTCCTTTACCTTCCCAATTTTTTATAAATGTAGCTAAGAGAGATCTAACCCAAGCAGACTGTGAAACCATTGGCTTATCCAATCCAGATTCTCCAAGCATATTGATATGATTATACCATGGACTATCAGGGTGTGACCAAAGATGCTCTGTCAATTCCTGAGCTCTAACTTCTCGATATATAGAATGTCCATGAAAACGTTCAAACCAATCTTCAGTCCTCAACAGTGGAAATAAATCAAAAGCAAGACTAGCATTTATGCGTTTTGGTCTAATATTTATTGTCCAAAATAAATATGCTTGCCAACTAATATCTAAACCAAAAAAGGCAACAATGGGAAGATCATATACACCATCTATATCATTTATTAGTTTATCATCTTCAAAAGCCCATAATCTATGCTGACCATCTATTATTTCTATGGGTGGCAATTGCTTTGAATCCCAATCTATACTCGTAAATGATTTTGGTAAAATGATTTTTATTTCTGAATTATTTTTTTCTCTTATTTTAATAAGATCATCTTTATGTACACTTTTTCCACGTCTTATATCTTTTTCAGGAATAATATTTAGAACAATACTTGTTGGAAGCCAACCTGGCTTTTTTAAATCTTCAAATTGACCAGATCGTTGTTTAATAGAACCTAGATCTGAATATGGATACCCATAGCGGATATATTCACCAATCTCTATAGAACGTATTGGTTCATGCTTTCTTTGAATACCCAAATCGTTTATTCGTCTTTCACCAGATATTAATTTTCTTCTATATATCCCACTAAGTCTTTTCAATATTATTGCAGGCATAGTAAAAATGTAAAAATGCTTTTCTGGCTGTCTTGTGTGATTATCAGGTGAATAATTACATTTCTCCCATTCTTCTAGCCATTGATTTACTCTCAATGCTTGAATTTCTTTGTATTTTTCAATATCTAAAGGCATTATTACAACCTCAATTTTTAATTAATAATTTATTAATAATAATTCTGTCACATTTCCTCTACCTTTTGTTTTTCCACTAATAACACTTTTTCGTTCAATTTTATATGAGTTAAAACTTGGATATAGATCTGCAATGTTATCATTATCGGCATTGCTAACCATAACTTTGATACCCATTACATTTAACTTTCCTGCATAGTTTGCTAACCTTTCTTGATCTCCCCAAGAAAAAACTTTTTCATTATATTTAATAAAATTGTTATTATTATGCTTAACTGTATATGGAGGATCAAAATATACAAAATCACCTTTTCTTATCCCTTTAGTCGTCTGCTCAAAATCACCAACAGATAATTTTGTATTTTTGAGGGATTTACTAATTGCATAAATTGATTCTTTGTCAAATATTAAGCGCGGTGTATGATACCGACCAAATGGAACATTAAACTCACCCTTTAAATTCACACGATAAAGACCATTCCAACAGCATCTATTTAAATAAATAAATCTGGCAGCTCTTGTTAGATCATTCTTGGATTTTTTCTTTCGAATTTTTAAATATTCTTCCTTATCATATCTCATTGGTTTCAATTTCCTAATTAAGCCATCAGGATTATTTGCTATTTGGATATAGCAGTTAATAAGTTCCTCATTAGTATCTGAAAGATATGCTTTTGGAGGTTGCTCAGAAAAAAATAATGCCCCTCCTCCAAAAAACGGTTCATAATATCTGTTATACTTAGATGGTAAATATTTTCTAATATGTTTAAGTAGGAATCTTTTTCCACCTGCCCATTTTAATAATGGCTCAACCATCGTCTCATCCTTCTAATTCATCGAGCCTACTTTGTATTGTCGTGTGAATTTCTATTATCATTTCAAGTTGATTATCACTCACGCCACCTCTAGGTGGATGCATACAAATATTTCTAATGTCATTTACTTTGATGAACCATTCTAACTTTTTCTTTTTACTATCATGTTTTTTTGCATCAATTGTGAATACTTCTTCAAAAAGATCAAAATTATTGTTAATTATATCTTTCCAATCAATGAAACTCAAGTATTTTTCAGGGTATTTATACTCCCCCGCTTTATTCGCGCGTGACATGGCATCTTCACTCACAGATTTCGGTAATCCCTTATGCCACCATTGTTCAAGCCCATTTCCGAATTCTTCTTTTAATGTGTTCACAACATGATTCATTATCATTTTTTCAATAGATGCAATCAGGTCGTATGCCTTTGGATTATTTGTTGTATTTTGACTTTCAATCCATTGTCTTAATCCATGTGGATTAAACTGTTTATTGTTTTTATGAATTTCATTTAACAGTGCATATGAGCATGCTCTAAAACCACCTTCTCCATGTTGAGATCTGAAGTCCTGAATTAATTTTGGTGTAGCATTTCCAAGAAAAGAACAAACTGGTTCTTGATATTGCCACATTTTATCTAATAGCTCCTGTGTTTTCAATTTTTTAATATCAACATTATCATTATTTTCAAGATGATCCAATATTGCATTTAGTACTCGAAGTTGTGCAATAACTCCACTATTTGTACAAATATATCCTCCTTCACCACTCCCAATTTCCCATTGTCTCTTTAAGTTTTCATTGTTTTCAATATAATTATTAACAAAACCTGAAATGATTTCTTTTGCTCTAGTTAGAGATGTTTCCATGTCACAGATATAAAAAGGTCCTGGAGTGATGAATTTATCTTTTTTTGATTTTACTGATCCAAAAAATTGGCGTTTTCTGATTTCATCGGATAATGCTGCGATAGTAACGCTTTGATATTCATCGGTTTTCCCATTAACACCAATTATTCTATCTCGAAAAGGTGATTTTGTCCAGTCATTCAATTCTTTAATTAATCTTGATGCTAATGCTAATAATTGTTCCCTCGGATTGTCCGAACCCCAATGAAGATTTGTGTATAAATCAGCAAGGTGACTTTTAGGCACTTTGACCTGTTCACCATTAATATCAACAAATAGTTGTGATTGACGTTCTGGTTCCAAGTTTTCAAAAGCAATAACAGGAAGCGTTGCCGTTTTTGATTCTTCTAAATCGGAATATGCAAATAAACGATGTTGCCCATCAATAACCCAAGCGGTTTTAAATTTATTTGGAATATAAAGTGTGCCTAAAACTGCATTCTTACCGGCCATATCTTTTGCAGGATCAAATCTAATTGGATCGCATTTCTCATTTTGAATATTTAAAACAATACTTGTTGGAAATATTCCTTTTCTATCATGAATGTATTCTGCTATCTTTTTTAATCGACGTTTTTTTGCCATTCTTTGATACGTGTCAATTGAGTCTTCATTCGTTTTTGCTCGATGCGATATGTATGCAATTTTTAACAATTTTTCAGGTTCAATAACAAATGAATAAAAAGTAGTATCACCCATTTTTCCTCTTATTGCGGGAACTGGTTCGATTAATTCTGGTATTTCTATTCCTGGAAATAGATCAGCCAATAATTGATATTTTGCAGACATCCCAAAATGAGAAGCTAACGCTGAATAATAATTTATCATAGATTCGTCTAAGATCTTAATATTAGCTTCATTTGCTCTTTCAATATCATTTTCACTTAAATCTATATTTTTTAATGCTAATATTCTTGTTGCTTTGAATTTAGATCCATTTCCAATATTTTTATAGTGTGAAAAAACGGATTGTTCTAATTGATACCATGTTCCTTTTATCTGGTCGATATCTTTATCTAATGATTTCTTTGTATGAGGTTTTTCTGCAGCTTTACATTCAACTAAGCAAAAGCATTGGTCATCTCTGGCAAAGACATCTATCTGTTTATCCAAATTTGTTTTATATCTAGGAATTTTAAAAGTATTATCCCCATTCATTTCTAAAAATCCCATCTTATAGAAAATACACCACACGTCATCTTCAAACGCAGAACCAATATCTTTTGGTTTTCTTAATGTGATAGTTTTTTTTGTTTTTTTTCTTACTTCCCAACCATCGTTAATAAAGGATGTGATGTCTTGAGGAACAATCTTTTTTGTTATCCAATTTTTATTTCTTTTTCTATAAGCTGAATCTAATTCATCACCCTCGATTAAACCCTCCAACGTAATATCTTTATTTTCCATGTATGATTCCTCTCGGCCGCCACAATTGATATCTTACTTCGAATATAAAAGTAATTGTTAAAAGAGGCTTTTTTCCCATTTCCCGCAACTCTGATCTAACAATTCCCCATATCCCGTACAGCCTCACCTCGAAAGCCCCACCCCAACCTCGAAGATCCATCCGTTCATCCCTTACACTTCGTATACGATCTACGGGGGATACCCCAAACAAACCGTACGAAGCGTGAGGGATTGTTCGTATACGGGATACGGGGGATTTCACGATGAAATCCGATTGGTTTTGCTCCCATGAAGTTTATATTCTTTCAAAATGTCTTTATTATCAGTTGATTATTATATGTTAGAAAATTTGAGGTGGATGGATGGAAACAACTGAACTGACTTCAGAAGAAATTGAAAAAATGTTCCTTCCAGTAACAAAAGACCATGATTGGTACGTTAGAAATTGCGTTGGAACCGATCAAATACCGCAAAAGGCAGTCAATGGAAGAAACGGTGGAACGGCATTCCTAACAAAAGACAATAAAATAATGAGAACAGGCAATTCAACATATGCTCGAATATTCAACAATCCCAATAAGATGAGATACAAACCCATTCTTGATGTTCTAAGCGATAGATCAATAATGGAATTTGACAAGATATTCTATGATCATATGGATAATGACGCAGTAATCCCGGCCGATGGATACTGCTTGAATATCCAGTCAACGGTTTATATTATTCAGGATGATGTGATAAGAAACGGTCGATTTGATGCATCTCGACTATCCTATGGCGAAAACAAAGGGGATTTCGATATAAAGGAAGTTGATTTCGCTTGCGTATCTGGAGACCGCGTTGTTGCACTTGTCGAGGAGGAGGGCAATGATCAAGAATTTTTTAAATACAGAGATAAGATTAAAGAAGCAAATTATCTGATCGATAGGAAAAACAATGCCTATTCGCTTGAAGGATCAATCTTATTCATTGTTTCAAAAAAGTATTTTGAAAGTGAACTTGACGGTGGAGTCTTTAGTAAAATTGTGAAATGCAATCATGATGAGTTTAGAGAAACATTTTCAAAATATATCAAAAATATTCTTGGTGATGGTTGAATGGAAGCTAAAGAAATCATTAAACAATGCCATGAAAGGGGAATACGGTGTGGAGATAAAATGGAAGAGGCATTGTTATTCGTGGAAAGGATGGGAGGAACTGCTTCGATCGATGAAGTGTTCGTACATTGTCAGGAGACCATGCACGACCCTCCAACGGAAAGAGGGCTCAGGGACTTTTTCAACAGGTATGATGATGAGGGTTTTTTGTACTATAACAAGAAAAATAAGATGATCTATCTGAACAGATAGATACCGAATGGGTGTATTTATGGGAAAACGTGATTGGGACAGAGTCCTAACATCGGATATCTCTCCAATAAGCAGGAGATTTGACGATTGGTTGAAATCCCATGATTCACCCACTTTCCAATTAACAAGTGAAGATTTCAGAAATGTCGGATTGAAGCCAGCGGACCATATCCCAAACTACCGGTACGATACCCTTCCAGACCTTTTCAAGGAGAATGGAATAGAACTGCTCAGAAATCAGGTGGGTGGATGTTTACTGATAAAACAAGGAGAATACAACTTACCCACATTGTTTCCCAAGCTCAGTTCAAATTTCTTTGAAGATAATATCTATGATGGACATCCATTTGACCAGCTGGCTAAAATTTCTGTATTGGATATTGAAGATCTCAACAACGAGGAGACTGGGGTCGTATTGGGGATGGCTACAGGCGTGTTCAGGCATTTCTTCATCAATTCGGTTCATCCATCCGAGAGATTCACATACATAGGCAGGATAAATTCCAAGGTAGGCAAGAAAAAGGCCAGGGTGAAAGGGAAGATATCGATACTGGATCGATCACATGATGTGAACACGTCCGTTGAAGGCGATGCATATTTCGAAAGTGATGAGAGGATAATTGTTTTGGAAGCCAAGAATACTCATCACAAAAGACCATTCAAGAACTTCAGCCTCCATCAATTGATATTGCCTCAGCTCTATTTGAGAAGTTATACTAAAAAACCAATTTCATGTGTCTTCATGAACTTTTCACATGTCATCAAGCTTCACAGATTGATCTTTTTACTATATCACTTTGAAATAAGTGAGAAGAACGGTGTGATGATCCCACACGATTACGATCTTATCAGTGCTAAGAAATATATTATCCATACCGATGATGATATTGGTGCAACAATTACTCAAGATAAGGAAAATAATGTCAAATGGTAAAAAAGGCCCCCATCCTGGCTTCTTATGAAGATACTACCCGTTCATTCAATATCTTTCAATATTCTATCAATGTGAGCCCTAATTTCCCTCAGTCCCTTGACGGTCTCCTCCTTCTGCTCTGCGGGCATTGCCCTGATCCTGTCCACGGACATGGTCCTGACTGTGTCCTTGACGACCTTGCAGCTGGTGATCTCGGGGATATCCACCGGCTCCGGCTCATCATAAAGTTCCGACTCCCACTGCACCTCGGCTTCATCTTCCGTCTCTTGAAGTTCGGGCTCCGGCTCGATCTCCGGCAGCGGTTCTTCCGGGATACTCGACTGCCCGGTGGGATCGTTTGGGACCTCTTCGGACCGGGGGTCTTCCACGGAAGCGTCCTCCCGGGGCCGGTTGGCCTCTTCCATTGCCAGGGTCTCCGCTTCATCCAGGGAGATGTTGTCCCTGAGCAGGCTGTCGATTATATCCGGTTCGGCGTTGTTGATCACCTTTGCGAGTTTCTGTGCATGGGGCCGGGTGAGCTGGTGTCGTTTGACGTATGCAACGGCGGCCTTCCGCATCTCCCGGTCTTCTATGGAATTGAGCCGGGACAGGGTTGACGCCGGGATCTTCCAGGTCCTCTTTTCACCCCTCTTTTTGGGTCTGATCTCAACTTCTTTTCCGAACTCCTCTTCGAGGTCTTCTTTGATGTTGAGCAGGGGCAGTTTGGCGGTCCGCACGGAGTCCACCGTATATCCTGCAGAGGCGCACACGTCCTCGGTGATCTGTTTCATCCGGTCAAGGGTCTCGTCGCTCAGACCAATGTCCCAACCCTTTCCCCTGCTTTCTCTGTGGAGAAGGTTGATGAAAGTGACGGACCCGTTTTTCAGGTTTGAAAATCCCTCTACCTGGGACAGATGATTGTCCAGGTCGGCTACGATCCCCCGGGCCTTTTCAAAGTCCGAGTGTTCGGCCGTGGTTGCCTGTTTGATGATCCCCTTGTGGAAAGCGTCCTTGTAGGTTGTTTTCAGGACCATCACGTTGGTCTTTTCCAGGCCGATGTCTTTTTGGGCACGGAGTCGTCGTTCACCGTCTATCAATAGATACTTCTCACCGTTGGTCGGCGAGATGTTGGTCGGTATGTCGGGTGCTTGCAGGTCTATGACCCACAGCGGTTCCATCAATCCGTTTTGTTTGATCGTTCTACCCAATTCCGATAGTTGGTCTGGGTCGAACAACTTTCTCGGCTGGTTGGGGTTCGGCAGTATGTCTGTCACGCTTACTTCGATCCTCTCTTCTGAGTTCATGGTTTTACCTTCTGTCCCTTTTTACTTGTAGGACAGAGGGTATTCGGGGTTGTGGATATAAGGTGGGTTTGGTAGATTTGGATATATATTTGTATATACTAATAGTTGAAAAGTGAAAAACAATGACGAATGAGCCGCGGGTGATATCACTTTCAATATTATTGAAAATTGGTGGGTAGAAATATATATTTGATCGTACAACACTTTGTCTCAACAATTGTTGAGATAAAGATTAGGACGAAGAGATATACCCGATCCCCCGTCAGATAAACACCCCATATCCCACATATCTCGTACACCCTCCCTCTGATCACCCTCACTCACCTCGACCAACCAACCTTTCACCTCTTATATTTCGTATACGATCTGCGTGGGATACACCATAATAACCCTACGAACTGTAGAGGTTTCTTCGTATACGTAACGTGTGGGTTTTTCGTTCGAAATTAGGGTAGTGGCCTACAATTTTGAGCATCCCGACCCACTTTCGCCCACCCCGGGTTCAGTTTATAAGCCCTCTTCGACATTTACATTACCATCAAGCAGTGCTCGTGAGATGTCAAACCAATATACTCAGGGAAACACAATGGAAAGAGACGAAGTTGAAGAACTGTTCTACATCACTCATATCGATAATCTCAGCTCGATCATGGAACATGGAATATTGTGCCATGAAGAAGCAATAAAATTCCATCATGTCACCATTGACAAGAGGGCTGTTCAGGAGATCCGCGACACCAAATGTCCCAGGGGCCGCAGCCTTCATGAATACGTCAACCTATTCTTCAACCCCCGAAACAAGATGCTCTTCAGAGTGATATCGATTAACAATATCGAGAAGATATGTGTTCTATCGGTCAGCCACGAAGTGATCGATCTTCCCGGAGTCCTGGTCTCTGACAGGAACGCCGCCTCGGATTGGGCCATGATAGACTCAACGGCCAAGGGTCTGAGGTGGGTAGACAGGGATAAGGTATTCATACGTTACTGGAACGACCCCGATGACCGATTGAATTCGATCATCCTGGGCAAGATAACATGTGCCGAGGTCCTCTGCCCTGAGAAAGTGAAGCCTTCGAACATCACCGGGATCATCGTGACGAACCAAGCGGCCAAGCAGGCGGTCCTGCAACTGCACCTCGGAATCCCGGTAAGTATTAATCGTGATATGTTCTTCAAGAAGGGGTAACTATGGGCAAGCGATTGGAAATCAAGATAGGCGATCTCCTGGAGTCAGATGCGCAGACCCTCGTCAACACCGTGAACTGTGTTGGGGTCATGGGCAAGGGGATCGCGCTCGATTTCAAAAACAGGTTCCCTGATATGTACAGGGATTACGTTGAGAAGTGCAAGATGGGAAAGGTCAGACTTGGAAAACCGTATCTCTACAAAGGCCTGACACCTCCTTGGGTCCTGAACTTTCCGACCAAGGACCATTGGCGATCGGTTTCCAAACTCGATGACATTATCACCGGCCTGGAATATATCCTAGAACATTACGAAAAATGGGGCATCGAATCCATCGCAGTTCCTCCCCTTGGCTGCGGGCACGGCCAGCTTCGCTGGAAAGAAGTGGGGCCGCTCCTGTACCATTACCTTTCCAGGACGGATATCCAGGTTGAACTGTTTGCACCATTCGATACACCGGCTGAACAGTTGAAGATAGAATTCCTTGAGAGAACCCCGAAATACCTGGATGAAAGAAAGTCCATGGCCATCCTGGACAGCGATCCTGGAATCGCAGCGATCGTAGAGATCGTCAAGAGACTGCAGAATGAGGAATGCCACTGGCCCATTGGTAGAACCACGTTCCAAAAGATCGCATACGTCGCAACGTTCAGGGGCCTGCCGACAGGGCTGTTCTACCAGAGAGGCAGTTATGGTCCATTTTCCAAGGATTTGAAAAGGGTTCAAACCGACCTGGTCAATAAAAGGATTCTGAACGAACAACGCAACGGAAAAATATTCATGGTAAGCACGGGGCCGGCATACGAGGACAACATGGATCATTACCACGATCTAGTAAAGGACTGGGACGACGATATAGAGGCCATAAAGAACCTCTTCAAACGAATACGATCGGCAACTCAGGCCGAGATAGTGGCGACCGTCCTTTTCATCTCCGATGAACTGAAGAGAAAGGGGATCAAACGCCCCTCGGAAAGGGACATTCTTGAAGAGGTCGAGAAATGGAAGATCCGGAGAAGACCCCAGCTGGATTACGAGTACGTTGCCTACACGATCCGCAATCTCAATTCCATGGGCTGGTTGGACCTGGAATACAGCAACGATCTACCGGTCTCCAGTGATCTACTTACCACAGCCTGAACAGTCGTGTTTCTCACCCTCCCAACTGCCCTCTAACGTCGTGGAACTCTGAAAAACCGACCCCCCCAACCATCGACTTTCGTAACCGATCTGCGATGGTCAACCCAGCAAAAACACCCATAATCACACCACAACCCACCACAACCCACCTCAACCCACCACAACCCCCCTCAACCCTCCCTACCCCACACAAACCGTAAACCCTCTCGACGTCACACCTCTCCCCACCTCGAAACCTGCGTACCTGAACCCACGCGGATCGTACACGAGACCCGTCAATTCTCCCTTGATCTCTTTACGATATGCATCAGCCCCTTCGTATACGGGTCATGTCCGACCCGATCGACCGGATCACTCCAGTAGGTATCTATGGGCCAAGTGAGAGGTGATTCCCTTAGGAACCTTTTTTATTGAATATACCGAGATAAGATGAGCTGGTATCTTCAACTCTTTAGATGCTTTTTGAAGACCTTTGAATTCTCTATTCGAAGTACGTTCCATTGAAGCCTCGTAGGTTACGTTGATAGCTTCTTGTGGTTTGGTTCCGCTGCATTTAATGAAATCAACATCACCGACAATCTTACCATAGTATACATCACTGATCCTTTTAAGATGGAGAAATATGATATTCTCCAACCTCAACCCCGAATCATCGTCCATTCGTGTTCCTAGATTCATATAAGCTGGATCGATGGCGTATACCTTTTTGGAATACACTTCCTGGGTTTTTAACGATGCTGAGTAATATTTAACCAGATCAATGAGGTACGTTTTCTGCAAATACCCCACATAATCACGAACAGTGGTACCATGGCGAATACCGCTTACCTGCTTTAATGAGTGATAAGAAAACTCCTTTCCAATATTTGATAGAAGATAGTGAGCAATATCTTTTAGAGCCTCGGGATTTCTAATATCATATCTCCCTACGATATCTCGGTAGATCGTCCTGTCCAGATATTCCTTTGCCAGATCGACATTACCGCTCAGAACGATCCTTGGGAATCCTCCAATGCGCAGATATTCCTCGATCGCTTCTCTGCTATTCCCAATTCCCTTGAATTTTAAAAACTCTGAAAAGGAAAGCGGCATTGCCGTGAAGGTCTTTGTTCTTCCAGTGAGAGCTTTGGAATAATCTGATGATAGAAGCTTTGAGTTCGATCCCGTCACGAATATCTTGACCTTGCGATGGGCCCTGTGAGCGAACTTCTCCCACATGGGGACCTCTTGGACCTCATCTAGATAGAGAATATTGTCCTTTCGAGCTTGTGCGATATTCATGATCTTTTCAAAATCTTCGATCTCAAAATCAGACAGTCTCTCATCTTCGAAGTTGATGTAAAGACCACCTGAACCCTTCTTCATTGAATATAGCATGAAGGTCTTTCCAGCCCTTCTGGCTCCTCTTAGAACTGTGACCTCTTCAAGTCCGATGCTTGCCTTTAACAGCGGATCGAGGTTCCTTGGAAGAGAATTCTCCTTTGAGATATTTTCATCCCATTCTTCGATCACCTCTATCAGATCGTCCTTTGAGGTCATGCGCATGGATCCTTTTCAAGGTATAATATTTTTTGCATCATAATGCACAAATTTTGGCATTTTTTTGCATTACGTTGAACAAATCCGAGGCCCATATTTCAATGACATAATGGAATCTCGTCGTTGATCATTGAAAATGCTCATCTCGAAATAATCCCTCTCGTCGAAGTATGCGCAGCTGATGTTGCGGGGGTCTATTCCTGTTCTTGCGCTCAGGCACATGGCGTAGAGCTGCAGCTGGGCTTCAGCGTGGTTTTGGGATCGGGCATCAGGTTTGTAGTCCAGGATATGGACGCGGTTGTTGCGGACCTGGATCATATCAATGTGGCCGGTTAAGTGGTGGTCCAGGTCGATCCCCCTGTTTTTCAACTCCTTGGGGGTCATGTAGACAGGGACCTCGATGGAAACGGTGGCTGAATCGTTCACCAGGAAGAACTCCTCCACCCTGGTGTGGCGCTCGTTTTTGGTCCTGGCGAGCTCCAGGGCAAGGTTGGTCATCCGGTTGGCCGAGTTGGTATTGATGGCCCTGGTCCTTGACCGGTCCACGGGTCTGTCCATTGCCAGCTCCGAGCACCTGCAAATGTCGCTGGCTCGGAAAATGTGGTCCATGTCGTTTTGCATTATCCAGTAGATGTATCTCTTGAGGCCCGGGAAGGTCTTGCCCTTGATGTTGAGTTTCAGGGTGTGGGTCTTAAAGACGTAGGGTTGTGGATGGAACAGCCGCCTGGTCCTGATGTTATTGTCCGGGTCTATGCGGTATGTCCTTCTCATCTTGGAGATGGGGAGCTCGTTTTCATGCTTGAGCACCCAGGTGTGGAGGGTGGTCACGGGTATTTTTGTCCGGTGCCTTCTCCTCATGGTGGTGACGGTCTGGCTCAGGGAATGGCCCTGGTTGTAGTAACTGAGCGCCTCCAGGACGGTCCTTGGCGGGTAGGAGCCGTGGGGGATCTTGCGGTCGTTGAAGTATTTGCAACAGCTCTTGCAGTAGAATATCTGGACTGTCTCGTCCCGGACCTTTCGCTTGCCGGAGCGTATCACCTGGTCGCTTTTGCAGTTTGGGCAGTCGGGACCTTCCCGATTGTGGTCCTCTATCATGGTATCTAGGGTCTTTTTCTTGCTCATCTTGATCCTCTCTGAACGTGGGATGGGGGCCCTTTTTAATAACAGGTTTTGGGAGGAACTGATATATTCCGTATACGAACGGACTTGCACAGTTCGGATGGGTTCGGACCCTTACCTGACACAGGTCGTATACGTTGTGTGTCGGGTGGACCGAGGGACTCCTCAGGGTGGTTACGGGGTGTGTGAGGTGCGGGGGATTGAGCAGATCGTTACACAAAGTTAAAGTCGTGCGCGGGAAATCACGGCGTTAACGATTGAGAATTGGTGGTTTTGATGGGTAGTTATCCATCACGCTTCACCTTTCTTCAACCACAAGCCTCTCTAGAATATCTCAACTCGACCTCATTCCAGCCGTTATTGATCGATGCGTCTATTCTGTAATACTTATCATTGATGCAATAGTGCCCATAATCGTAATGGCTGTGTTGCTGGGAGAACGACAGTTCCAAATGAAGTTCTTTCCCATCGTCAACACCTTCGCAATATATCCAAACGGTCTGATTCGATTCGTCATTCCACAACCATTCCGCGGTTATGTATTTGGATTCGTTTTGAAGGCTCATCGTCTCTTCAAAGTTGATATATTTCTTGGTTTTAAGGGTGCTATAATCACCTGAACCCTCTCGCAGCCGTCAAGCCCCGAGCAGCCACTTCCAGAGCGGCATTATTTCTATTATTCTTCCGCCGAGCTCAACGGACGATCGTTCATCCCAGGTCAGGATGGTCAGTTTTTCAGCTTCGAGTTCCCGGTCCGCTTTGAGCAGGGAACCCGTCTCCCTCTCCCTCGTTTTGAGATCCGACAGGTCATGGCAAACCTGGATCAGCTCCCTTATCCGGGTGCCGTCCTTTATAACGAAATCCACCTCGCCGGTCATGTTCTTCCAATAGTAATGACCAAGCTTTGGGTTATCAGATCCCTGCTTGAAGAGTTCTATCGCCACAGTATTCTCCATTGCCCGGCCTATGTTTTGGGAGAACCTGGTGGGAAGCAGCGAGGTAAGTCCGCTGTCGATCATGTATATCTTGGGAAGGCTCTGATCGATCTCTCTTAAAGAGTAGCTGAACCTTCTAAGAGCGATCACTGCGAACGCATCTTCAAGGTGTCCCATGTACTCATAGAGCGTGTTCTTGCTGAGGCGGATCCCCTGGGATTTTAGCGACCTGTAGATCATGTGGATCGAGAACTCCTTGGCAAAGGAGTTGATCATGCTGTTGAACAGTGTCCTCAGGACCTTGAAGTTCTTGATACTGTGCCGCTCGATGACGTCCCGAACGAGCAGGACCTCAACGTACTCCTTGAGGGTCTTGATCTTGATATTCTCGTTATCTTCCAACATGACCTCGGGAAATCCTCCGTACTCGACATACTCGCTCAGATGATGAAGAAGCGTGGCCTTTTGGGCGCTGGAGTAATTCTTTGATATCTGAAAATCCCTGGCTCTCAGAAATTCCCTGAAGGAAAAGGGACAGACCAGATGGCTGATCGACCTCCCCCTCATTGATGTTGATATTTCCTTGGAAAGCAGCTTTGAGGAGGACCCCGATAGATATACCTGGACATCCCTGCTGTCCATCACCCTTCTCACGAACGATTCCCAGCCCGGCACGTTCTGTATCTCGTCAAGGAACAGGTGAAGTCTCCTCTTTTGGTTCTTTGGGAACATCTCATCATATACCTGCATGAAAAGGTCCAAGCTGGCCAGGTCGAAGGGCAGAAGCCTGTCATCCTCCAAATTGAGATAGAGCATCTGGTCCCGGTCGATATTATCCATTCTCTTCATGCAGTCGAAGAGAAAGTAGGTCTTGCCGGACCGTCGCGGTCCGATGATCGAAATTGCTTTTTTGGTTTTCGGGAGGACAAGCTCGGTGTCCCTGGGTATGAGTTCCGGCAGCGGTTCTTCATTGAAATCCAGGATAAGCTGTCCCGCAAGCTCCCTGTCCATAGTCTTATTCATAGGGAAACTTCCTTATATAGTTTCCCTGTAGGGAGAACTTCTTTGATATTTTGAATTCATACATGACACGCCGTCTCCTTGCCATCTGTCGGATGATCGCAGTGGTTATAATGAGAGTGAGCCCGGGAGGGGACCGAAAGTGGATAGGGGATCGTCTACGCCAATGTGATCACCTATCTGATGATATTCCTCTTCCTCTTCTGCTGGGTCGAGGGGATGATTCTGACCGCGAGGTTCAAGCGGTATTTCTATCCACCCAGCAACGGATTGATCCTGCAGGTCCTATCGGCAGGCTGGTTGGCCATCTTCCTGATCCTCCTCCCAATGAGCTTCATAGAACCCAATCACATGATCGGGGGCGATGGGTTCCTCATCATCTTTCTACCGATATCGCTGGTCTACCCCTGGCTCGTACTCTCCCAGCTTCTTAAGGTCCATGGGTATTTCGGGTATTATCGCAACACCCCTTATTACTCAAAGACATTCAACGATAAACTTATCCTGGGCATATTCGAAATGGTGGTCCTCTCCGCAATAGAGGTGTACATGCTGCACTATGTGACGGGGGAATGGCTTTCGGGTGGGACTTGATCACGCCCTTGCGCAACGTCTATAAGATGCGGGGGTGATTACGCGGGTGTGGATGAGGTGGATGATGAGACGCGTGGTGCTTTCTTTGTTGATCGTCGGGATCCTTCTGTTCTCAGGGTGCGGGGAGAAGTTTAATTAGCATAATGGTTCATAATTATCTCACATAAGAACTGGTGATAAAATGGGTGTATATGATTACAAGGTCATATTGGAACCAGATGAATCTGGTGGCTATGTTGTGACCTGCCCTTCCATCCCTGGGTGCTACTCGCAGGGTGAAACTGTGGAAGAGGCGCTTGACAATATCAAGGAAGCCATCGAGCTTTGCCTTGAGGTCATGGAGGAGAATGGAGAGGCCATTCCAGACACATCCAGAACATTGATAGCCACGGTCATGGTGGAAGCGTGAGCCCAAAACTTCCGGTTGTCTCCGGAAAAGAAATGATCAAGGCTCTTTCAAAGATCGGATATGTTCCAGTTCGTCAGAAAGGGAGCCACGTACGACTTCTCAACCAAAAGGACCCCCGACAAAGACACCGATCACCGTTCCAATGCACAAGGAACTTAAACCCGGGATCATTAAGAAGATCGTCCGTGATGCCGATATCACAATAGAAGATCTCATGGACCTTCTGAAATGACTGCTAGTATCAATATATGAAGATCCCTCAGATGACATCTCGTTGAAAAACCGCAGTTAGGACGCCCCATCCCCCGTCGTTCGTATACGAGCCTTCACCCGTATTTCGTAAGGATTAAGTGGGTTTTAGGGGGGCTGTCACCCGGATGTCGTATACGATTTGCGGGGGATGCATTGACGTGGGATCGGGGGTTTGTACGGGATGTGGGGGACGGGGTTGGTCTATCACTCCCACCAAACATTCTCTTTGGCTTGGGTCTGCCCTGACGGTTGGGTAGTTTGGGGTGGCTTTGTGGTTTTGGTACGACTTTCGGTCACCTCTCCAACTGGATTCTTAATAATATGGTCCTCCTTCCATATCCCTGATGACCTGCTGGTTCACCGCAGATTACCACCTCTCCCATGCAAACATCATTCGCCACTGCAACAGGCCGTTTCGGAACGTCGATGAGATGAACAAGACCCTGATCGGCAATTTTCTGGATGCGGTCGAGGAAAACGATACTGTATATTTCCTGGGGGACCTCTCATGGGACCAGCCGTCAGCCAAGGAGTTCTTCTTAAGAAGTCCGACAAAGGACATTGTCTTCGTTTGGGGGAATCATGATAAGCGGTGCAGAAGCGTTGTCCAGAAGTACTCCTCTTCGACCCACGACCTGCTGACCGTTTCTATACCCGATGATGATGCGCCAGGTGGGAAGAGGAGGATAGTCCTATGTCATTACTCAATGAGAGTTTGGGACGGTTCCCACCACGGCAGCTGGATGCTTTACGGCCACAGCCACGGCAATCTACCACCGGCGGGCAAGTCCTTGGACGTCGGGGTGGATGTGAACGGTTTTAAACCAGTTTCTTACGAAGCTATAAAAAGATCGATGAGAAAGATGGACGATAATCCAGACCTTATACGTGAAAAATAAAAAGTTACCCATGAACAACACGTGGATAACTATAAACAGTGTCCACTAAAAAGTGGACAATATACTCAATAGTGAACACCAACCGGGTTGTAGATTTCCTTCTTTCTTACAGAATCTCGAACTCCCTCTTTTTAAACTGTTTCCAAAATGGAAATGGTTGCTTCTTTGACAAGTTCGCTCGTATAGTAAAAGAGCCCATTTGCCGTCGTTTCCTATGGCAGTATGTTCCAAAATGGAACCAACTGAAAACGATATCTTAAAAGTATGCGATCTCAGTGCAAACTTTTGATGTAAAATGTGCACTGACCGATCATTCAAGCATCCATTTCCAGAGCGGAACGAACCTGACCTTCATACCATCCATGACATCCTCTTTCTCATCCTCTCCGGTCACGATGATCCCCTCCTTGAGCCCGAGTGCTCTCATAGCCTCGACGAGCCCTTCGATCTCCCTCTCCACGTTCTCTGTATTTAGGTCCGAACAGACCTGAATGGCACAAACGACCTTGGTGCCCTCCTTGACGATGAAATCGCATTCCCGATCACCTTTCCAGTAGAACAGCTCCCGTCCTGTCGTTTGCAGTCTTTGGAAGACGGCGTTCTCGTACAATCGTCCCTTGTTTTCAGATAGATTGAACCCGGTATTCCCAAAAAAACCGGTGTCTGCAACGTATACCTTCTTCGGATTGATCTGCTGCTTTTTAAAGGACCTGTCGTACTTGGCCACAGGGTGGAACAAAAAGACCTCCTCAAGATAACCCATGTACGTGTTTATCGAATCAAGGGAGAGACCGTGGGTCCTGGAGAACCGTCGAGGGCTGAAAAGGGACCCAGTGTTTGCCAGGAGGTGGTCCACAAGCATGGATATCTTCTTGAAATCAACATTGTACCGTTCGACGATATCCTTGTGGACGATGTCCCCGATGTAGTTAGTGAGCAGTATCTTCTTCCGGCTATCGGATCCCTGTGACATCACGGCAGGAAGGCCTCCCCACCTGAGATATTCCTTCACACAACCTCTTATCCTGTTTATCTGCTCCCTGGGAAGCGGACCGTCGTGTTCTATTCCCTTCCAATCGAGCATCTCTGAAAATGTAAGTGGGAACACCGTTATTGTGATCTCCCTTCCCGTGATGGTCTTTGCATACTCCGAGGGTATGAACTTGGAGGAGGAGTCCGTGATGAACACCTGCTCGATCTTTTTCAGATCGTAGAGCTTGCGCAGGAACATCGCCCACTGGGGACACCTGTGGACCTCATCGAGGAACAGATACGGCTTTTTTTCTGAATTTATCTCGGACTGGTACTGGTCGAATATCCGTTCAAGGGGTTCTTTGGAAAAGACACTGTCCTCGAAATTTATAAGAAGTATCTGTTTTGGGTCGACCGACCTTTCCTTCAATAAATGATCTATGAAATGATACAGCAAGGTGGATTTACCGCATCTTCTGATCCCGAGAACTGTCTTTATCTCCCCAAAGGAGAGAAGATCATCGCAGTCCCTTGACAACGACCGTTCCTTTCCTAAAAGGTCCGGATCCACCTCACCCCTGGTCCACCATTCATTCCATTCGGACAACGACCTCATCATGAGCAGTATATTCTCTCGAATGCTATTAAATGTTACGATACATCGGAACAATATGATGGGTATTGTTACGATATATCAGAACAATGCGGCTTTTACACGGGTGGAGTCGTTAGATCCGAAAGCATACTTTGAGGTTTTGAGCCAAATCCAAAAGTATGCTTTGAGGTTTTGAGCCAAATCCAAAAGTATGCTTTGAGGTTTTGAGCCAGATCCAAAAGTATACTTTCAGGTTTTGCGGGAGTGCGCGATCCATCTGGACAGTTTTTATTTAAATACTTGGGTAGTATACTACTCAAGTTCTGACCATATTTGGGTAATTGACTACGCAACCCCTCAGAATAATCCCCAATAGGGATCATTCCTTATTGGGATCGTTTTTTCTGTTCATTATAATGAACATATCTCACATTTCATCGACTGATAATTCAAATTAGATAATTATATTTATCAAATCCATCTAAAAAACTGCAAAGAAGATGTGTGTTACAATACCTTCCCTACTGGTCAACCCCTACCGCATCAGCAATAGGGTATCCGAAGATGTCCGTTCGGAAAGGGTTTATTTGTAACATGAATTGATTCTTTTTGAAGTATACATACATTTTTCCATTTCAATTATCGGGATATTCAGGTAATAATTGCGTTTTGTATACCTGAAAGGGCGTGGAACTGATAGAATCCGTATACGAACAACCTGATGCAGTTCGGAAGGGTTCGGACCCTTGCCTGACACAGGTCATTTACGTAATGTGTCGGTTGTGCCGACGGGATAGAGAGGGTGGTTACGGGGTGTGTGGGGTGCGGGGGATTGATCAGATCGTTACACAAAGTATTTATTTCAACCCACCATTTTTATTAATTGAATAAGATCAGAGGGATCGTGATGAAACGGATAATGATGATATTGGTATGCATTTCCTTAACCTTAATGTCCTTTGGACCGGTCATCTCACTATCAGAACCAATAAAACCTAATTTTTATAATGAAGATGGCCAAAAAGCCCCAAATGCTATTGAAACCAGATATTCACCAAACAAGATAATCGTAGACATTAATGGAATGGGCGATCATACGACCATCACATCAGCTCTGGAAAACGCATCGGACGGAGATACCATCTACGTTCTTGAGGGTGAATATCAAGAACGTCTAACAATAAATAAATCGGTAAGTATCATCGGAGCGGGTAGTGACATCACGACAATAAACGGGATCGATAAGGGTGATGTCATTACGATATTAGCCGATCTCGTAAAGATCTCAAACATCAGAATAATAAATTTCTGGGGAGCCACAGGAAACAAGGGCATCTTGATGAATGGTTTTTCGAACCTGACTGTGAAGAACTGTAACATATCATATTGTAGATCTGGCTTGACCATCAGCGGTGATAACAATCTGATAAAAAATAACATATTCACAGATAATAAAGATGGGATATATCTAAACGGGTATGGTTCAAAGATTATCCGAAATATTTTTACCACAACGATAGACGATTCAATTTGTGCTGAAAACTCAGACTATACAAAACCATGGAACGAGGTATCTTATAATTATATCAAAGGAGGAGAAAGAGGTATTAGAAGCACGGGGAAAAACATCCTTTCCCACAATAGCATTTCGTATGTCACAAAAGATGGTATGTTTATTGTTAGTAATTCTGATGGTAACTACATTAGGAACAATTCATTAATAAACAACATTGAAGGAATAGATGTTGAAGGTGGTTATGATTCATATATCGAGAACAATACGGTCATTAACAGTGAATATGGTATTGGTCTTGGAACGTTCGGAGGGGCAAGAACCCTTTCCGGAAACGTTCTATTATACAATGACAGGGCAATAGGCCTTGGCTTTGGTAATGTAGATTTTTTCAATCAAAACTTCCTCTACGAGAACGATGAAGGAATAAGTTTCCATATAAGTCATAATTCCAATGTGTTTGATAACTGCATTATGAACACAACTAGCTGGGCCATATTCATCACCGATTTCACCCAAAGTCCACATTACCCTAGCAACAATAACCTGTTCTTCAACAATTCCTTCATAGACAATGACGTCGAAGGACAGCAGGTGATCGCAGACGCTACCGCTAACTTTTGGCATAATCCAACACATGGCAACTATTGGTCAGACTACGAAGCGATCTACCCGGCAGCGACAAACGATGGGACATTTTGGGATACCCCATACTCGATCGCAGGTGAGGCAAATGCGTTAGATAATTTCTCACTTGTGGAGATACCAACACCGGAACCACAGGTCGCCATCACAAGCCCGATCGCTTTAACACAGTTCAATAACCAGGTTGATATCAACGGTATAAGCGTCGGGATCATTGGTTCCATACAAACTGTCGAAATATCCATAGATGGCGGTCCCTGGACCACTGTATCAGGAACGGACAACTGGGAATACTTATGGGATGTTTCGGATGTCGAGAACGGTATATATGAGATAACTGTAAGGTCGTACGACGGTTCAAGATACTCTCAAACTCGATCGATGGATATCGAGGTGAAACACCCACAGGTCCCCAAAACACCGATCATTGATCCTCTTCAAACACCGGATTACGATGGAAATTTTACATTGTCTTGGACAAATATCTCCGAGCGGTCTTTTTACATCCTTCAGGAATCAAAAGAGGCCGGTCATTCGGATTGGGAGATAATAGAAATCACGGATTCATGCAATTACGAAGCCCGTAATAGAGAAGACGGTGTTTACTACTATCGTATAATGGTCTACACACCAGAGTGGAAATCGGATTGGAGCCCGATACTTGAACATAGTGTCAATTATATCCCACCCCAATTACCAACAGCACCGATCATTATCGAGCACGAGGGGATTGTAGACGATGGCAACTTCATGGTGAACTGGACGAAGATCGAGGATTGCACCCACTATACTCTTCACGAATCAGGATCAGTAGATTTCCTACCATACACCAACCATACCCTTTCAGAGAACCAAATATCATTTGTGGAAAAACCAAACGGTACTTACCATTTCAGAGTAAGAGCAAACAACCAAAACGGTTCATCCGATTGGAGCAACAGTATCAGCATAGTTGTAAAACTGAAACTGCCACCAAGATCGCCCGATACGCCTATCCTCAACGATCCGGGCGAGATCGATCATGACGGGGACTACACCTTATCTTGGTCAAAACCTCCATTTGGTGAATCATATTCACTGATAGAGTCCTGTGTTGATACCTTTCAGGATGTTACAGAATACAATTTAACCGACACTTTCAAGGCCATCACAGGCAAAGACAATGGTACCTATTGGTACAAGGTTAGAGCACATAACCAAAATGGAACTTCTGACTGGAGCAATGTTGTAAACATTACCGTACAGATCACAAATGAAGAAGAGCCGTACCTTGATCCTCCAACACTAGAATCTATTCCAACACCGAACGATAGCGGTAAATTCCAGCTTAATTGGAATATTGTCTCCGGTGCATCTCTTTATTCAGTTGAGGAGAAAATATCGGGGATTGATAACTACACAGAGATCGCCAAGGGACCTGATAATGAGATATTGATCACCAACAAGGATGATGGTATCTATTGGTATAGGGTAAAGGCATTAGGTGCCGGTTATCGAGATTCGAACTATTCAAATGAGGTTAGTGTGGTTGTTGAAAAGAAGATACTGGGAATTCCTGTCTTAAAAGAGATGGGAAGAACGATCAATACAACCCAGTACATCATCAGATGGACCGTGGTAGATGGAGTATCAAAATATCAATTCCAGGAATCAATAAATGATGGTTTTGCTGAACCCAGCAGAGATGTGGAGACAATTGAGAACACGATCGTCATTGAAAATGAGCAAGATGGGAAGTATTACTATAGGGTAAGGGGGATCTCTGATGGTGTTAGAGGTCCATGGAGCGAGATCGGTTGGCTGATGTTGGAACTATCAGTTGACAGCAAAGATAACACTCCACCAACTATCACGATCACATCACCAAAGGGTGGAGATGTTGTCTCCGGTGTTGTAAAGGTCAAAGGAAGTGCGATCGATGATGATCCTGGAGACACTATCAGCTTTGTTCAGATCAGGTTCACATCAAAGAACGGAAGCTGGACCGATGCCAGTGGAACAGTTGATTGGGCATATGACTGGAACACTACATTATATGGAAACGGGATCATGTCCATACAGGCAAGATGTAGTGATGGTACATCTCTCTCTAATATCGCGGAGATAAGTGTTGAGATAAATAATTCCAAAACAGATCATTCGGATATTGTTGATGGCACTGATGATGAACTAAAAGACGATATTGACCAGATCAACAATGAAACTAATGGTCCGATCGATAACGATCCAAATGATGATACCAACCAAACGGATGATGATACCGATCTTACCGAGGAAATGATCCTTATCACGATCGGTCCGTTCCAAGATCAAAATGGGGACCCATTAAAAAATAAAGAGATCACAATCGTTGTTAACGGACATGAATACATAGCCGTTACAGATGATAGCGGATCTGTAACCGTTGAAATTAAAAAGGGTGACATGGGGCAAGATGCAACTGTTCGCTTTCAAACATCAAACGGGACCGTTGAGTTTTCCATGGTCTTGGAAACCGGTGAAAAACCTCCGGATGATATTTATTCCAATGAGGAACTGATCGATGATAGAGCAAATGATATTGAAAGCAAGGGATCTTTGACAGTACCGATCATTTTGATCGTGGTGCTAATAGTTGGTATATTGGCAGTGCTATTAGTATCTAAAAAGATCAAGATACCACTGTTAACCGATGAAAAAGAGAGTGCTGACGAAGACGGGAATGGGTCAAATGATACAACCAGTGATGATAAAACCATCGTGAAGAAAATCACAAAAAAGAGATCCTCGAAAGTAAAGAAAGACGATGATCCAGACGAGTTGGGAAGGGTTGAGTCGAAGCCTCCAGACAAAACGTCCTAAATTGTGTGCCATGAAAGCCCAGAAAGCTTGCGGGTGCAAGTCCCGCTCGGATAGGAATCTGTCGATCTGATAGCGAGGGGAGCGATATGGATGAGTAATTGTTTATGTCGAAGCCTCCCGACAAAGGTGCCTATAGGGCATCGACGCGAAAGCACAGGCCGTAACGAAAGTGAACCTACATGTAGCGTCGTTAGACGTTACCCTGATTCTGGAAGGGACTTTGAGAGCGTTGAGCCTCTAATTTATAGGCGAAGACTGGAACGATTCATTGCGGGACAGAACATCCATTTGTCCGTTAGAAGGTCTGGGAACCAGAATCAATCCCAAGTGCCTGAGGACTGTGGAATCGGAATGGGTCGGCTCTCCGGCGTAGCAAGGATGGCATGTGCAGAAAGTTCATGGGTGAAGCATGGGAGATCCGTGCGGGACCTCCAGTCCCAATGGAGTAACTGCTCTTTAGGAACAGAACGTCCCGCATGGAAGTCGGAGCGGTTCGTAGTAGTAATGACCGATGGGACAACACAACCCATCGAGAGCAAAGGGACTGCACTTTTGCAGCGAGTGTTCAAGAGGCAATGGCCAGGCAAGTCCTCCTTGGAGGTATCACATGCCTGACGAAGATAAGGTCCAGAACCTCCAGGACAAGCTATATGCAGCAGCGAAATCTGACCCGAAGCGGAGATTTCATTCGCTCCGGGATAAAGTGTATAGGAGAGACGTGTTGGAACGAGCCTGGAAGGAGGTGGCGGAAAATCGTGGGGCACCAGGACCTAATGGTGAGACCATACAGGACATACGGGGCAAAGGGGTTGTCGAGTTCCTTGATGAGCTTCATGAGGACCTCAAAGCCGGGACGTATAAGACCGGTCCGGTGCTTCGGGTGTTTATCCCAAAAGCATCCGGTGGAACAAGACCGCTCGGAATCCCAAATGTCCGTGATCGTGTAGCACAGGCGGCAGTGAAGTTGGTCATTGAACCAATCTTCGAAGCGGATTTTAAATCGTTCTCGTATGGGTATCGTCCCAACAAGAGTGCGGTTGAAGCTTCGAAGGAAGTGAATAAATGGCTCAACTTCGGGAAGGAATATGTACTCGATGCGGACATCGAACATTGCTTCGATGAGATACCACATGGTAAATTGATGAAGGCGGTAGCTCGAAGAATCAGTGACGGCTACATCCTGAAACTGATTAAGATGTGGTTATCCGCCCCAGTGCTGATCAATGGGACGCTGCACAAGGTCAAGAAAGGTACGCCCCAGGGTGGTGTGATATCACCGCTCCTGGCCAACATATATCTCCACCAAATCGACGACGAATGGGAAAGGCGGGGAATGAATAACGGGTTTGGCCCGGATGGTCAATTGGTACGCTACGCAGACGACATCGTTGTGCTCTCTAAGAAACCTGTAGATAAAGTAGCGAGGACCCTGTGTTGGATACTTGCTGACCTCGGGTTACAATTGAGCGAAAAGAAAACGAGAATCGTCAAGGCCGAAGAAGGATTTGATTTTCTGGGATTCCGTTTTATTCGGCGGTATTCAAGGAAATATCGGAAAAGGAGAACATATTATTTCCCAAGTCCCGAATCCGTCAAACGTATCAAGGAAACAATACGGGAATATGCTGGAAACAATATGAGGCATGTTATCCCGGTTGATGTGGTGAGGAAGCTGAACTCGGCGGTTAAAGGGTGGCGGAATTACTATCGCCATAGTCACGCCACTACCGCATTTGGAATAGTGAGGAGATATCTCGCAGTACGATTTGTGAGATTTCTCCGTCGTCGGAAGAGCAAGAGCGGTATTGGACGGTATAGGGACCATTCAGACGTAGAACTGATCGAGAAATACGGCCTTGCCTTACGGCACGGTACTGCTACACGAATCAGATGATAGCTTCGGCATGAAAGCAATCGGAGAGCCGTGTGAGGGAAAACTTCACGCACGGTTCGACGAGGGGCCGGTGGAAACACAGTTCGGCTGTGCGCCACCGGTCTACTCTACCATGGCCGGGCTGACATAGGAATCAACCACTCAACGGAAAAGAGCAATATGTCAGGTCCATAGGCCGGCATTTGTGAAGTCCGGGGTGAAGGGACGGGGTGTAAAAGGACGTCACGACGTTTATACAAGCCCCATCCCCCATATTCCGTAAACCCCCCGGACCCACCTCATAAAAACACAGATCCGGCCCAACGAAATGCGGGGGATGACATATTCGCTCTTTACGAACTGCGATTCGGGTCATCCCTGTTTACAATCGGTGATTGGGATGGCACGGATCTACGGTAACGATCCGGTGGATGGTCACCTTGGATTCCAGCAAACTGGAAACCATGGGTGATTCCCGATTCAGTTAACAGATCATCGAGGCAATTACCGCCGGGGGATTGTTCGAATACGGAACACGGGGGAGTTCGCAACGGGGTCCAACGCTCTCGAACAGGATGCAATATCCCATTCTTTCAGGCCAGTGGTCGAAGCAGCCATTTCCATAAGGGGACGTACGAGATGCCCTCTTTGCATCCCTCGTGGTCCGAGGTGATGACGGTGAGGTTGCAGCATCCCAGCCGTTCCCCGGAGGCCCGAAGCGATATCAACTCTCTCTCTCGTATGTCCCGATATCCTTCCGCGAACGTGACCTGGATCAGCTCGACAACTTTGGGTCCCTCCTTTAAAACGAAGTCGACCTCTCGCTGGCTGTGGTCCTTCCAGTAAAAGATATCTATGTCGGGCCGGTCGTGATCACGCATCCGCATAAGCTCCAGTGCAACAGTGTTCTCCATCATTGTCCCCATGCTATCCTGGAATCTAAAACCCACAGCATTGACAATGCCGTTGTCCATGCAGTATATCTTCCTTGGCGCCTTGATCTGTTCCTTCATCTTAGGAGAGTACCTCTCCAGGATCACGACCAGATAGGCGGATCGCAGGTACTCAACATATTTTTTTACGGTCTCGACCCTCTTAATGTCGAATATCCTCTTCAATTTGGAATACGTGAACTCACATGCCGTATTTGACACGAGATACCTGGCAAGTTCCCCGAACGTCGTATCTTTTCGGATGTCATGCCTTGTGATGATATCCTTGGTGATTATATCCCCGTATATCTGCCTGGCCATGCGCTTTCCGAACAGAGCGACCTCGGGTAGACCACCCGTGGACAGGTATTCGTTCAGAAGGGACTTCACCGCCGCACGTTCCTTGGTGGAGTAGTTCTCCTTGACCTTCATGCCGTTCATGGCCAGGTGTTCTCGAAACGAGAAGGGGTAAAGATTGATCGGGACGTACCTCCCCGTGAGATGAGTGGCCAGATCTCCGGAAAGAAGCCTTGCGTTACTCCCGGTGATGATCACTTTCTTCGTGCGCCTGATGCGGTTAGCAAACAGCTCCCAATTGTCAACATTCTGGATCTCATCGAGGACCAGGTGATCAATATCTCCCTCGATCCTGTAAACTGCCTCCAAAACAGCATTCAATCCATCATGGTCCAATCCCTTGAAACGTTCATCATCGAAATTGACATAACCATATTTTCGATCACCCATCAGCAAATGGGCCAACGTGGATTTTCCGCTCCTCCTGATGCCCAGCAGCGCCAGTATGTTCGGTCGATCCAGGTATTTCATCAACTCTTCTTTCTGGACATCCCTGTGTATTATCCGATTTCCCTTGAAAATGAGTTCTATCTCCTCCTTCTGATCGAGGAGTATGCCGTCGATGTTATCCAGCATCACCGAATGTTAATAGTACTCAATAGTTAAATATTTACTGTTTGTAATAGTAAAGATTTACTGTTTTTATTCTATACGAATCAACCTCGAGGACCCACCCACTCATCCCCTACGGATCGTATTTCATGGTCATCGTACAAACCCTGCGTTTCAGATGAACATGGAACATCGGCAACAAACCTTCGGTTTGCTGCCTCGTATTCCAGTTAGACTGGAAACTCGATGTAACGAACGAAGTGAGTTACAGAAATACGATCCGCGGGGGATACCCCAATAAAACCCCACGAACTGCGATTCGGGTCATCCCTGTTTACAATCGGTGATTGGGATGGCACGGATCTACGGTAACGATCCGGTGGATAGTCACCTTGGATTCCAGCAAACTGGAAACCACAGGTAACATCTAAGATGTTACCGCCGTATATGAACTGTGCGAGATACCCAGCCCCAACCTTACGAAATACGGGGGACTCTTCGTATACGGAACGTGTGGGATTTTCGTTCTAGATTCGGGTAGTGGCCTACAATTTTGAGTATCCTGACCCACTTTCACGAACCCTTCTTTAGGTGTTCGGATAGGATCCGAAAACACCTACTGGTGCCGCTCTCACTGAAATGGGGAGGTGACAATGGTCTTTTTCGTCTTGGTTTAGTTGTTACCGCTGCGAAGCCACTTTCGCCCACCCCTTCCTTGATCTATTAAGGACCACCGCGATCCTGTTGATGATGTTTGAAAAACGCATCTTGACTAAAAAGCCAACGTACACGATGCGATCAGCCGAGAACCGGCAATGCCGCACGGGAACATGACCGGAATGTTAATTACTCGTCAGTAACTTACTAGGCAGTAATCATGTTTACGAACAGGGCCGTGGAACTCAACGCTCTCGAAGAACGCAGAAGGGCTGCAGACCGTAAAAGTCAACTCCTTGTCATTTACGGTAGGCGCCGGCTGGGTAAAACAACACTGGTAAAGGAATTTTTGAAAAAAAATCGGGGAGTCTACATATTCATCGAGCCCAAGAGCGATGATCTGATTTTGAGGGACTGTGAAATCGCCTTTGGAAAGGCCCTCGGCCATCCACCCAGGATAGATTCCTGGGAAACGTTGTTCAACATAGCACTCGAAGAAGATCTCACATTGGTCCTCGACGAGTTCCAGAACCTGGGAGCCGTATCATCCCATCTCTACGCAAAGATCCAAAACATCTGGGACAGCATTGAGGACAGACCGGGGCTGTTCCTGATAGTCATCGGTTCTTACGTGGGGATGATAAATAAAATATTCCGAGATGAAAAGCAACCTCTTTTTGGTAGGGCAACAGGGATGATGAGGATCGAACCTTTCGATATTTTCAACACAACCAAACTTCTCGGGAATATGGACATATCCATCGAACGCTGCCTTTGCAGCTATGCGGTTTTTGGAGGAGTGCCGAGATACCTTGTAGAACTCGATAACAGCGACAGCAACATCGAAAGGTTATTCTTCGGCCCGACATCGTTTTTAAAAGAGGAAGGTAAGAACCTGCTCGTTCTCGAATTCGGTTCTGTTCACAGGGGTTACTTCTCGGTCCTTGAAAGTATAAGTTCAGGCCGGGTCACACCATCACAGATCGCAGACCACACGGGCCTCAAGCCAGCAACGGTCTCCAAGTACCTCGGTGAACTCCTGGAAGATTATGAGATGGTGACGGCCGAACATCCCTTAACGATAGGCAATAGAAGGTATATCCGTTATCGAATACGAGACAACTTCTTCGACTTCTGGTTTCGTAATATCCACTCAAGGAAATCCCTAATTGAGATCGATCCGGAAGCCGCTCTTGAGGAATCCTTGGACAGACTTCCCGATATCGTCTCAAGGAAAATGGAAAACGTGATCAGGCAGATATTGATCCGAGAAAAACCGCTCTTTGCACCAACCGAGATCGGTCGATGGTGGGACCGGCAGGGAAACGAAATAGACCTCGTAGCGATAGACGACAGGACATCACAGGCCCTTTTCATCGAGGTGAAGTGGACCAATCGAAAGACCGGGTGGAAGACCGTACAAGACCTCAAGGAAAAATCCAAATTGATACAGTGGAAGAAGCAAACGAGGCGTGAACATTTCCTAATTGTTTCAAAAAGCGATTTCACAACCGGATGCATAAAAAGGATGGAATCCGAGGGCATCATGCACTGGAACATTTCAGATATTGAAAAAATGATATTGAAAGGATCATAAACGATCAGATCAACTAAATTTATCCGATCCTCCCTTTTCACGTCCCTCGCCCCCCAGCCCACCTCACCCCTCACATCCCGTAAACCCCTGCCGTGAGGAATCCCAAAGGATTCCGAAGGGTGAAGCAATGAACAGGATCATTGCTGGCACCTCGGACCCAACGAGAGCTCCTCGATGATCCACTCACTCACCACTCGTTCTTCGTCTATGAACAGGGGGATACCCCTAAACAACCGTACGAACTGCGGGGGATGCTTCGTATACGAAACGTGAGTAATTCCCGTTCGGGATCCGGGAGTTGGATGGCCGATAGACCGGCGATCGTATCACCCTATCGTATCACAAATGAAACGATAATGTAAACGGATCGTAACATATCCTTGCATCAAAGATGATACGATACCGCTGACTTAAAGGACCTGATCGACAGCATCTCACCCTTCCAGCAGCCACTTCCACAGGGGAACCAACTCGATTTTCTTCCCATCATGCTCGATGACATCCTCTCTGTTCCAATTAAGGATGATCATATCATCGCACCGAAGGTCAGCCGAACCCTTCAGCAGTCCGACCACTTCCCTTTCCAACGTCTCTGCTGCATCAATATCATAGCAGGCCTGGATAAGGGATTTCGGTTTACCACCTTTCATCAAAACGAAGTCCACCTCCCTTCCCGCAACATCACGCCAAAAATGAAGTGCGGTCCCCGGATTGTCCTGAAGTCGTCTGAACAGCTCGACCGCAACACAGTTCTCGATGTATCGACCCATGTTATCACGAAGGGTCAACCCGTACTCCATCATGTACCCCATGTCGATGGAGTATATCTTCGGAAGGCCCTGCTCGATGCTCCTGTAGGAACGATTGATCTTCCGAACGATAATAAAACCGTAAGCATCGACCAGATGGTCCACGAATTCATAGAGCGAGTTCTTGTCGATCCGAAATCCCTGAGACGAGAGGAAATTATGAAACTTGTTCACGGAGAAGAGGTTGGCACACGAGGCCATCATCTGTCCCATCAAAAGCTTGAGCACCGCGACGTTTGTGATCCTGTATCTGTCAACCACGTCCCGAAACAGCATTACGTCCACATACTGTTTCAGTATCTCCTTTATAACAAAATCATCGTCCTCCAGAACGATCTCCGGGAACCCGCCAAACTCCAGATAAGTAGTCAATTCCGACAGGATCCGGGACCTTCCCTTTGCAGACGACGAGATCTTGATATCATGCACCATCAGTACTTCCTTGAAAGAGAATGGAAGGATACATGAAGTTATGCTCCGTCCTCTCAAACTCGTCGCGATCTCCTTTGAGAGGAGTTTTGATGATGAACCGGATACGAAGAACCGGATATTTTTGCTGTCCATCCCTGAACGAACGAACCTCTCCCAATTCGGCACGTTCTGGACCTCATCGAGAAAGAGGTACACTGTCTTCGAAGCCTTTAGTGGATATCTCTCGAAATAGGTGTTTATGAGAATATCAAGGGTCTCAACTGTCGGTGCAACGATCCTGTGATCTTCGAAATTCACATACAGGGTATCGGAAAGTGGAACAGAAAGATGGTCATTGATGATATTGAACATGAAGAACGTCTTGCCTGCTCTTCTTGGACCTGTTATGGCAATGGTCTTGTTGACTTTCGGCAAGGTGAACCTTTTGTTTCGGAGGATCGTCTTCGGAACGCTACTTTGGTGCCAGTCATCTACGATCTCCTCGGCGATCGCTCTTTTCATGGAGAAGCATAGTGCACCAAAAGCATATTAACGTTTCTGCCTTTCACATAAACAATAGCGAATAGTTTATGTACTATCCTGAAACATATACAAGTAATCATCTAAATAAGTGCCTATTCCCCACGTATACAATTCAGATCCTCCCTTTTTACGTTCCCCGCCTTTACCCCCTTTTCAGGGTGCCAAAATAGGATCGTGATCGACCAACGGTGCAGAACTCACTGAAATGGGAAGGTAACAACGGCAATTGTCCACAAGGCATCAGCTGTTACCGCTGCAAAGCCACTTTCACTCACCCCCTATCTCAACCAATATACCCACCAACCCCTAACGATAACCCATGCGAGAAGAGATGTCGTTCGATGAACTTGTCAGGTCCATCCGAGATGTTCACAACACAATGGTTGCAAGAGCCGGTAAAGCCGTTAATGTGAATCTGACCATTAGGAATTGGGCAATAGGGTTTTATATCCAAGAATATGAACAGAATGGAACTGACAGAGCGAAATACGGAGAGAATATTATCGGATCTCTTTCGGTTCGGTTGAAAAAGACCGGAATACGTGGAATGGGGGACAGGGACCTACGGATATATCGCCAGTTCTACATCACCTACCCAGAAATTCGGGAGTCCTTGACACCCGAATTCCGCTCACTGATAACCTCGAAAAATGTTCAGTTGCCAAAGATTCGGGGGTCAGTGACCGCCAAATTCGTTCAGCTGGACCGTCAACAATTGATAACACGAATATCCTTCACCCATTTTGTGGAGTTGATCAGTATCGACGATCCCATCAAACGAACCTTCTACGAAGTGGAATGCATCCGGGGCGGGTGGTCGGTGAGAGAGCTCCGCAGGCAGATCAACAGTCTCTACTACGAACGCTCGGGCCTTTCCCTAAACAGGGAAAAACTGTCAAAAATAATCCAAGAATCCGCCGAGGGAGATGATCCCGAACTGGCCATCCGGGACCCTTACGTGTTCGAGTTTTTGGGACTCAAACCCAGCGAGACAATGGGCGAATCCGAGCTGGAGGACCGTCTCCTTGACAGTGTAAAAGAATTCTTGTTGGAGATGGGAACTGGGTTCTGTTTCGAAGCCAGACAGAAACGGATACTCATCGGTGAAACCCACGGCTTCATCGACCTGGTCTTCTACCACAGGATCCTCAAATGCCACGTGCTCGTGGAACTGAAACTGTCCGGGTTCACCCACGAGGCGATCGGCCAGCTGAACACCTACGTGAGCTGGTACACAAAAAACATGATGACGAAGGGAGACAACCCGCCCGTAGGACTGCTGCTGTGCACCAAAAAGGACAACACGCTCGTGGAATACGCTTTCTCCGGAATGAACAACAGATTGTTCGTGTCAAAATACATGCTTGAACTTCCAAAACCCGAAGACATTCAGAGATTTCTGGAAAGCAAGATCAGGGATATGGAAGAAGGATGACCGCGGAGAAATTCACCGAACAATTACACAAACCGAATACTTACCGATGAAGTCTGCGCAGTCAAAGGCGTAAAGAACGAAGAATCTGCGCACTGTACTGCGTAAAGACTTCATCATTGTGACACCCGCAACCGGGAAAACCCCGGCCCACTTTCACCCACCCCCCATTGAGCGTTATATGGACCCATCCCTAATGCACTGCCTGAAATAGGCGTGATGGCCTGATTCCGGACGTGTGACCGGATGCAGAAACCAAAGAAAAACGAATTGGATGATACTTATCTCAACATCAGAGAGATCATTGAAAACGCAAGAAGAAATACCTACAGAGCGATCAACAAAGAAATGGTCCTGGCCTACTGGAACATCGGTCGAACCATAGTCGAACTCGAGCAAGGGGGGTCCAACAGAGCAGCATATGGGAAATCGATAATCAAAGAATTATCAAAAAGACTGACTGCTGAATTTGGTGCGGGGTTCAATGAGCGTAACCTCTGGTTCATGAGATCATTTCACCTCGTGTTTCCAAAAGTGAACGCACTGCGTTCAGAATTGACCTGGACCCAAACAGGATCATCCGCCAGCGCAACCTGGACCACGGCCAACCCTACCTGTTCCTCACCCACGGGCTCAAGCTCAACCTGAAGGGCAAGCAGTTCCCCTCACTGAAACAGAGTTCATCATAGAATCCCTAAACGAGCGTAAGGACTACCTCTTCCAGACCGAAAACAACCACAGATGCTCGAACCTGGCAAGTATCATCGATTTGCCAACAACACCAATCCGCACCCTGGGTACCAACGCGGCCACAAGGATGACCCATTTCGCCGAAGAGCTGGCAAGAACAAAAACAGAACGCCATCAAAAAGTGCAGGAATTCTTCCTGATCAACGACACTGCAACGATATCAACCGAGGTCCCGGTCTACCTCTACAGAAACGAAGCCAAAGACCTGAACCTAGATCACCATTTAGTAGGTCATATCGACATGGTCCAGGTGAGAAACAACAGAGTCCACATATTAGACTACAAACCGGATGGCCACCTAAACGAGAAAACCACGATCAATAAGCTAACACTCTACGCAATTGCTCTTCAAAAGAGGACCAACATCAGGAAGTGCCATTTCACCTGCGCCTACTTCAACAGCAGCAGTTACACAGAGTTGGAACCATTTACATCACTATTGGACTCCTGACCCACCCACTCCCATGGTTACCGCGGCAGGGCCATTTTCATCCACCCGATTTTGGGTGTTTGCGCCAAGGGGTACGATCAGACACGTCCGAAATTTCGTGCCCCGGCTCTTTTCGGTATTCGGAAACGGTCACGCGTTGCGTGGCCAGTTGAACGGGACATACGGTCAACACCCTCTCGAGGTTGAAGACGAGCACGCCAGGGGTTTTCACATGCAGGAACCCAAAACTCATTCCTCATCCTTAGAAGGAATCTCGAAGGTCCTGGGGATGATGATGTTCTTGGGGCACTTCTCCACGGCGGTGAGCGCCTCCTTGCTCTTGGTGTTGAAATCGGGCAGGTCCCGTTCCTCGTCCCACTCCACGGCGTCCGGGTCGTTTCGGAAACATATCTTGCAGTGGATGCACCCCACGTCGCACCGCTCGCCGCCTGTGACGTTCTTCTTGGACAGGTAGCTGCAGCCCAGGTACTGGGGCAGATCCGAGTTGATGATCTCGATGAGGCCGTTGGGACAGGCCTGGGCGCACAGCCCGCAGCCTATACATTTTTCAGAATCCACCACGGCTATTTTCTTTTCCGACTCGATTGATATGGCGTTCTCGGGGCACACGTCGGCGCAGTCACCCAGACCCAGGCATCCGTACAGGCACTGCTTGTACCCTCCCGCCAGCTGGGCGGCGGCGCTGCAGGTGGATATGCCCCTGTAGTCGTACTTGACGGGTGAATCGCCGGTGCAGTGGACCACCGCAACCTTGGTGGCGCCCTTGCCGCCTATGCTGATGCCGAGCTTCTTTTCCAGTCCCGCCACCGCCTCCTCGTCCTTCATCACCGTCATGCAGGGTGACTTGACGATCACATCGGCATCCTGGGCCAGGGCCTGGGCGTAGGCAAAACAGCCGGCGTGACCGCAGGCGCCGCAGTTCATGCCGGGAAGATGCTCGCTGATCTCTTCTGCCCTCTTGAGATGTTCCGGTTCCTTTGGCAGGAAACGGTTTGCCAGGAAGATGGCTATACCGCAGCCGAGTCCCAGCGTTGACAGAGTTGCAATTATCACAGGGTCCATTTACACCATCCCCCCGAATGCAAGGAACGCAAGACCCAGAAACATGGCCACCAGGAACGCAATGGGCATCCCCCGGAGACATTTGGGCGGGTCGGCCAGGTCAAGCCTCTCCCGGATACCGGACATGATGGCCAGCACCAGGGCAAAGCCCAGCCCGGCTCCCAGCGCGGCCACCACCGCTTCGGATATGCCGTATCCCTCGTTGGTGGCTATCAGGGCAACCCCCAGCACCGCACAGTTGGTGGTGATCAGGGGCAGGTATATCCCCAGGGCGTTGTAGAGGGTGATGTTGGTCCGGCGGATGGCCATCTCGATGATCTGGACCAGGGATGCAATGACCATGATGTACACCACGATCATCACGAATTCCACGTCGAAGGGTTCCAGAATGTAGGTGTTGATGGCCCAGGTGACCGAGGTGGCCGCCAGCATGACCAGCAGGACCGCCAGTCCCATGCTCACGGCGCTGCTGAGCTTTTTTGAAACCCCGAAGAACGGGCACAGCCCCAGAAACCTGGACAGGATGAAGTTGTTCACCAGGGCCATGGTTATGAATATGGTTACCAGCTCATTCACTTTCCATCACCCCCATGTGCCGAAACAGTCCCAGCAGCAGGCCGATCACCATGAAGGCCCCCATGGGCAAGATGAAGATGGCCATGTTGTTGGTCTCCAGTCCGGGCACGGTGAACACGTGCATCCCGAACACCTCCATCTCGCCGGTGCCCAGCACCTGCCGGATGAACGAGATTATGAAGATGGCGCCGCCGAACCCCAGACCGATGCCGAAGGCGTCGGCGATGGAATCCTTCAAAGAATTCTGGGATGCAAAGGCCTCCGCCCTTCCCAGGATTATACAGTTGACCACTATCAGGGGCACGAATATCCCCAGGGACTTGCTCAGGGACGGTACGAACGCCTGGAGCATCAGGTGGATGATGGTCACGAAGGTGGCGATTATCACGATGAACACCGGTATCCGGACCATGCCGGGTATGGCCTTGCGGATGAGGGATATTGTTATGTTGGAGCCCAGAAGAACGAACATCACCGCCGCTGACATGCCGATGGCGTTGTCAACGGAGGTGGACACCGCCAGCGTGGGACACAGTCCCAGCAGCAGGATGAACACCGGGTTGGAGGTGGTGATGCCCTTGATGAAGGTCTTGAGTCCGTTTCCCATATCACTCCTCCTCCATTTCCTTGAGAAGCCGGATCTTTTCTAGGGCGGTCTGCTTGATGGAATCCACCACCGCCTTTGAGCTGATGGTGGCGCCGGATATGGCATCGATATCGCCGCCGTCCTTGCTCAGGGCCAGGTCATCCACGGTGGCGCCCTGGAACTGATCGGTGAACCAGCTCTCGGTGATCTTGGCCCCCAGCCCCGGCGTCTCGCCGTGGCTGATCACCGACACGTCCTTGATGGTGCTTTCATCTATCAACCCCACAAGCATCTCTATGTCGCCCCCGTACCCCTGGCCCACGGCCTTGAAGGCATACCCGATGGTGTTCCCGCCCTCGTCCTTGATGATGTAGAGTTCGATATCCTCGTAGTACTCGAAATCGTCCATGTCCTCGAACTGGACCCCCAGCATTTCCTTGATCTCGTCGTCCTTCCGTTTATCGATCTCTTCTTTGGTCACGCCGTCGGTCATGGTCAGGAGGACCATGGAGACTGCCACCACCACGGTGAGGAGTATGACCGGGTAAATCCCCTTGCCCCCCTCGCTCATTTGCCGCCCTCCTTGCTCTCGTCCTCATCTTCGGGTTCGGGTTTCTGATACCCCAGTGGTTTGGGGATGAAATGCCCGTCGATGAGGGGTGTCAACCCGTTCATGATAAGAATCGAGAAGGCAACCCCCTCGGGCATGCCCCCGAACAGACGTATGCTCACCGTCAGTATCCCGCAGCCCAGGGCGAACACAATCTTGCCGGTGTCGGTCAGGGGCGCGGTGACGTAGTCGGTGGCCATGAAGAATGCACCGATCATCAGCCCGCCGGCCAGGATATGGAAAAGGGGATCCTCGCCCAGGACGAGGGTGAAGGCGAACACGGTACCGATGTAAACCAGGGGAATGCGCCAGTTGATGATCTTGAGGGAGATGAGCAGCACCCCGCCGACCATGAGCAGCAGGGCGGAGGTTTCCCCGATGGAACCGCCCACGTTGCCCAGGAGCAGGTCCCTGTACAGTTCATTGGTGATCTCCCGGGTGAACCCCTCTCCCAGGGGGGTGGCGCCGGTGACGGCGTCGGCGCCCATGGAATCCACGGGCATGATCCACCTGGTCATCAGACCGGTGAAGCTCACCGCCAGAAACGCGCGGCCCGCCAGGGCGGGGTTGAATATGTTGTGGCCCAGGCCGCCAAAGGCTTCCTTGGCAATGGATATGGCAAAGGCGGACCCTATCACCACGGCCCACAGGGGTATCCGGGGCGGGAGCACCAGGGCCAGGAGCAACCCGGTTAAAATGGCGCTGCCGTCCATGTGAAAGGGCCGTTTGCGAAGCCTCTTGATGATCATCTCGGTTAGCAGGGCGGTGACTATGCTGACCCCGATCACGAACAGCACGTACGGTCCGAAGTAGTACACCCCGGCGGCGGTGGCGGGCAGCAGGGCTATGATTACCAGCATCATGACCTTGTCGATGCTCTTGGGCCCCTTGATGTGGGGTCCCGGGGATACGACCCATTGCTTCTGCTCTTCAACCTCGTCCGTATCGTCCTCGGTCATTTCTTAGCCCTCAGCTTTCTGAGCTCTGCTTTTGCAACCTTGATGTACTGCACCAGCGGTATCTTCGCCGGGCAGGAGAAGGTACAGGATCCGCATTCCACGCAGTTGTCTATGTGGTAGAGCTCCGCGCATTCCTCGTACCTTTTCTTCTTGGCGTACTGGACGTACATGGTGGGCATGAGTCCCATGGGACAGGCGTCGATGCAGGAGCTGCACCGGAAACAGTCCCGTTCCTCACAAACCTCCGCCTTCTTGATAAGCACGCAGTTGGTGCCCTTGGTGATGGGAGCGTCCAGGGAGAACTGGGAAATGCCCATCATGGGCCCGCCGAATATCACCTCGTCGGCGTCCCCCAAAACACCGCCGCAGTGTTCCACCAGGGCGCTGGCCGGGGTGCCGAAACGGACCATTAGGTTCTTGGGTTCCCCCACGGACCCCGTTACGGTGACCACCCTGTCGATGAGGGGCCTTCCCGCAACAACGGCGTCGTGCACCGCCTTCACCGTGCTGACGTTCTGGACCACCACCCCCACGTCCAGGGGCAGCCCGCCCATGGGAACCTCCCGATCAAGAAGGTTCTTGACCAGGGTCTTTTCCGCCCCCATGGGGTACACTGTGGGCATGATGGTGATTTGAACGGTGTTGAGCCCCGCTTTGGACACCAGCTCCTTCATCCTGGCAATGGCGTCGGGCTTGTTCTTCTCGATGGCCACGTGGACGTTTTTGCAGTCCAGGAGCTTCATCAGTATCTCGATCCCCTCCACGATGGAGCTGCCGTGCTCAAGCATGGTCCGGTGATCGGAGGTGATGTAGGGTTCGCACTCCGCGCCGTTTAGGATTATGGTGTCAATGGTCTTCCCCGGCGGCGGGGACAGCTTGACATGGGTGGGGAACGTGGCACCGCCCAGGCCCACTATTCCCGCATCCTTTATCCTGGCAAGGATGTCCTCGTTGGACCTCTTCTTCCAGTCCTTGAGGGGAGGCATGGTCTCCTGCCGGTCCTGGCCGTCCGACTCGATGACGATGGCCTCCATGGGTTTGGAGGTGACCACGTTGAGCATGGTGATTATGTTCTTGACGGTGCCGGAGACGGGTGAGTGGATGTTGGCGGAGATGAAACCGCCGGGCTCGGCTATGAGCTGGCCAGCCTTCACCTCATCCTTCTTCTTTACCAGAGGCACCGCGGGGGCGCCCAGGTGCTGGCCCATGGGTACGATTACCTCCTCGGGCAGGGGCGCCTGCTCGATGGCCTTGCCCTGCGACAGCTTCCTGTGGGGCACCTTCACCCCGCCGGATCTTTTCCAGAACGGATTTGTAGCCATTGTTCTCTCTCAGTACTCGTATTTTTCCAGGCCGGATGACCTGTATATCTCGCCCTGACAGTCAATGATAAGAGACTCCACCCCGTCCAGGCCCTCCACCAGTTCCATGCCCGCCACGGGACCCAGCACGAACACAGCGGTGGCCAGGGTATCCGCCGTGGTGCAGTCGTCGGCTATTATGGTGGTGCTCCAGCAGTGGCTCACCGAGAACCCGCTGTGGGGGTCCAGTATATGACCCACCTTGGCGCTCTCGTTGAAGTACCTCTCGTAGTTGCCGGAGGTTGCCACCGCCATGTCCTCCACCTGGAATCGGGTGATGTAATCGCCCTTGTCCTCGGGGTTCTCCAGGGCGATGTTCCAGGGCTTGTCCGATTTTGCCCCCATGGCCATTATGTCTCCGCCGGCGTTGATCAGGGCGTTCTTCACACCCCTTTCCTCCAGCACGTCCATGGCCCGGTCAACGGCGTATCCCTTGGCAATGCCGCCCAATGTGATGGCCATGCCCTCCTTTTCTAAGGCGATGGAATCCGAAGACACCGCTATCTTGTCGCAGCCTATGAGGGGCATGGTATCGTTTATGAGCTCCAGCTGGTCCGTGTGATTGCGTTCCCACATCTGCTTTTCGGCCCCCGGGTTGAAGGACCACAGGTCCAGCAGCGGCTGGACGGTTATGTCGAAGGCGCCGTCGGTCATCTCGTAGTAGTCAATGGATAGCTCTATGATATCCAGCAGCTCATCCGACGGCCCGTCCAGCTCGCCATCCAGGTTGAGGGTGTAGGCCTCGGCGCTCTCGTTCCAGGAAGAGGCGATTTCCTCGATCTCCTCCATGCGCTGGAAGGCGGCGTCCAGGGTCTCCTGGTGGGTTTCCTCATCATCGTATACGGTGATGGTGACGATGGTGTCCATCAGGTCCCTGGTCTCGGAGAACTTGGCAAGTTCGGTGTCGGGACCCTCCACCTCATCATCTTCAGGGTCTTCATAAAACACGGTGGACCCGGCCGCCATGAGGGCTGCCAGCACAACCACTAGGACGATGAGCAGGAGGTTGTTCTTCTCCGTTGCCACCATGGTAAACCGACACCGTTTCTATTTTAGATGCATGGGCCCTGTAAACGGCCTGCATCTGTATGGTCGCCCCAGATGAAAAACCACATTAAATATTTTGCCGGGAATGTTCCACTCTCCCCACCGGTGCGATCAAGGAAAAATAACGTCTCATTCCATCCGGAAAACGCTCATGCCGTCCTCGGTGAGTTCCACCGACATGACGTCCCGGGTGTGGTTGGTGCCCCGCATCTTGGCTATGCGGATGAAGTTCTTGAATATCAACGGGTTGTCCAGGGTCTTGAGGGTGAGGATGACCACCGCGTCCACCATGTAGGCCTCCAGGTTCCTGGCGCCGGCGTCCCCCTCCTCGCCCACGATTATCACCAGCACCTGAAGGTTGCGCAGAGCCGTCAGGAACTCGTAGAGGTACTTGCGGTAATCCACCGGTGACGAGAACAGCTGCGCCAGGGGGAGCGGGTCGATTATCACCCGGCTGGCCCGGGTCTCCTTGACGATCTCGGTGATGGCGTCCAGGGCCTTTTTCGGGCCCATGGTGGCAATGGAGGTTCCCAGGTCCCAGAACTGGACCCGGCCGCCCTCCACCAGTTTCTCCTCGTAGAAGGTGAAGGCGGACATGAACTTCTTTATCATGAATATGGGCTCGGCCACCCCGGTCATGTAGATGACGGGCTCGCCGCTTTTGGCCCCGAAGAACAGCGACTGCATGGCAAAGGTGGTCTTGCCGGTGCCCGGGTCTCCCAGGAGCAAGATCACCGACGGGGTGGGGAAACCTCCCTCCATGACCTCGTCGAGCCCGGGTATCCCTGATGGCAGTCTCTCGATCATGTTCAACAACCCCTTGTTTATCGGTTCCACCGGCGTTCCAGATGGGACGATTGCCATGTTGCGGACAGCTTAAATAATTTCCGTTGAGTGTTTTTATAAGCCTCCCTGGATGGAACTGTCTGGCCCCCCCTGCTATCCTGGCGCATCCAGGGTACGGCTTCGGGCCGGCTGCCTATTTGAGTTTCAGGGTGAAGAAGTACTGGTTGTACCCGGTGATGTTCCCACCGCGCTCTATTCGGAACCCGTTGGCCTTGAGGATGTTGATCCGGGCCTGGGCGGCGTCATCGGTCTGGTACACCTCGGCGTGGATGGTCCGGACCCTCTTCTTCTTCATGGATGATATGAACTTCTTGAGGAGACGACTGGCAAAGACCGGGTTGGACCAGTCGGTCGCCTGGATGGTCCTGAGCCGGGCGGTATCACCCTGCCGGTCGTACTCCAGCCGTCCCACCTCGGCGCCGGTGTCCTCCCGACGCATCTCGATCTGCTTCTCCTCGGAGTCCCCGGACTCCCGAACGGCGCGAATCAGGTAAGCCACCTTTATGCTACCGGAGAATAACCCACCGGTCTTGATCTTTTCAGAGATATAATCCACCATGGTCTCACCAGTGTTCCGTGTCACATACGTTCAGTGCCGGCCGCCTGCGGGCCTCCGACCGAACGGAATCGCTGGACTGGGGAGGACTATCCTAAACAGTCATATTAAATGATTTGGGGAACTGTTTTTAAGTCATTGCGCAGGGGACCGTGCCCGCTGGACATGTGATATGTGACCGGTGGGAAGGACGGGATCTGCAGGGTAACAAACCGCGGCCCGTATACCATCTCCCTGGTGTCTTGCCGGAAGTATCGGCCCGGGCAAGATGGTACCGGGCAAGATGGTACCGGGCAAGATGGTACCGGGCAAGATGGTACCGGGCAAGATGGTACCGGGCAAGATGGTACCGGGCAAG
>Ga0272441_10001807_pt1 | contig 44983 bp, 64 predicted proteins | sample SSMProp6N_FD_193582 | JGI IMG/M metagenome (GOLD analysis project Ga0272441, IMG submission 193582) | Marine sediment archaeal communities from Little Sippewissett salt marsh, Falmouth, MA, United States - SSM-Prop-6N | ecosystem: Environmental > Aquatic > Marine > Wetlands > Sediment ... | reverse complement strand
CCACGGGAATCAGCAGTGAACGATTCCGTCCCGTCAGTCTCAGACGTCACGATGACATCTGCGCCGGACTCTGCCAGTTTTGAAACCCACTCTGGCCAATCATCCGGGATCATTCGCCACCTCCCGTCCAGCTTTTTTCACCGGATAACATCGAGTACCCCCGTGTTCAGCTACCGAAGCCGTTCGACCCTCCGCATCCTCGCGTATCTCAGTGCTTCCCCGACTGTCATCGCTTGCCCCCTTCCGAATCCGCTTGCGTCGGCACGTAGACGCGCGGCGGCTGTCGAATTTCGATCCTCCACCGACTCGGGCCGACAACCTCGCGGTCCACGCTCGCCTGTCCCGGCGTCACGCGGTTGCGTGCAGGCTGGGACGTGCACCCAGACAGGAGCATCGCCGCGATCGCCACGAATACGAGCGGGGCCACGCTTTCCGCGATGTCGCGCAGCGTCGTGCAGACTTGGGAATCCGTACCTGTTTCGTCGCTCATAGCACTAGCCTACTTCCCATGCGCGGGACTTTCAAGCCTTTCGATCCGTCTCCGAACCTCGGCGAGATTGTCCTCGAGCACCGCATTGTAGAGGCGGTCCAGGTGCTCGTCACCCGTGACTCTCGCCCTCGCTTCGGCCGAGATCGCGTAGGCGATGAGCCCCCCGCTCAGCGTCGCCACCGCGATCATTACTGTGGCCACGATCGACACAGGAGCCCAGTTGAGGCGACTCGAATCTCGCTGCAAGGACTCGAGCCGGTCCTGCCGCTGGGCGATTGCCCCGACCGTCCCCGCGAGACTTCGCACAGTCGCCATGGTGTCGCCGACATCGCGCGTCAAGGCCTCGATGCTCGACTGGAGGCGGTCGTAGCGGCTGACCCCAGTGTCGTATTGCTGGTTTGGCATAGCCAATCATACCACCCACACAGAAACCGGATTCACTGAGAACCACCTAAATCCCAACCAAGCAACAACTTCCACCAGAACGGGGTGGGAGTCAATTCACCCACCCGAACTGTGTGGTTTTGCGTGATTCTGCATCATTCACCCATATTTTATTGACCATCCCTTGACTTCGCGTAGATATGCTGCATAATCCGAACATCAGGAGGTTCACCGTGCGAAAGACATCCGCAACCTTGATGCTGCATCTGTGTCCTGAGCAGTCGATCACATTCTCCGCGGACAATTGCGCCATACGCATTCATGACAAGCAGGCAGGGCCCTTGCCTATCGATACTACGATCTTTCTTTGGGGCTCGCGTGAAAAACTTCGCGATCGCGCAAAGGAACTCGTCGAAATCGCGGGCGAACTGCTTTTGCACGCCGACAGGAGAAGCGCGATAGGAGTGCCCAGATGAAGAAGAAGACCAACAGGAAGACCCGCCGGATGTCTTCCGTCGCGGACCGGGCTAAGGCAGAGGCCAAGACCAAGCGGGCCCTCGCAAATGCCAAGGCGAGCGTCGACGCCAACCTCAAGGCGATCGCGGCGGCCGACCAGGAGAACGCGACCAAGCGCGACCAGCGGGCGGCGAGCAAGGACGGCATGACGCCGAGCGAGCGGGCGATGGCAGATTCGGAAGATGCCTTCAGGGCATCCATGATTGGGTACGCAGCGACCGACGAGGCCCGGACCTTGATCCACCGTGTCCGCAACAGGCCGATGTCATACGCCGAGATCGCCAAAGCGATCGGTCAGCCCGAGGACCGCGTGTACCGGATCGGAAACGGAATCACAATGAAGGCGCAGGCAGCGACTCTCCGCGAGCTGATCCCTGCGCTCCGCGACTACATCAAGGAAATGGGGAATGACTGCGACACAATCTGACCCGGACGCAGAGATCATCAGGGCCATGCGTTTCGAAGACTACGTCCTGATCGACGCGCTCAACGCATCGACCCTGAAAAAGTTCGCGATCAGCGGGCTCGCCGGGGCGTGGTATCTGACCGAGGGGCAGGCCGAAACCGCCGCCATGAATCGCGGAACCGCTTTCCACAAGGTGTGCGAGGATGGCGACTTCAACAACATCGTAAGACACACGGCCACCAAATCCGTCACCACAAAAGCATTCCAGGAGGAACGGGACGCTCTGGAGCCCGGGAAGATCCTGCTGGTGGCCGAGGAGTGGGATCGACTGCTCCGCATGTACGAGTCGTTTTCGGCGCACCCGCTCTGTAAGAAGGTGCTGACAGATGCCAGCTTCGCGGAACACACGATCATCTGGCACGAGCCCCTGCTCGGCGGGGTGAAGTGCAAGGCACGGATCGACCGGCTTTGGGAGGGGATCGGCGCAGTGGATATCAAGACCACCGCGACGCTGACCATCGCCGATGTCGAGCGATCCATCTGGAAGTACGGATATCACATTCAGGCCGCTTGGTACATGCGTGCGATGCAGGTAGCCTATGGCATACACGATCCTGCATGGCTGTTTGCGTGGCAGGAGACATCTCCGCCCTACGACTCCGCCCTGTCCGGCATCCCCGTCGAGGACATCCAGCAGGGATGGGCAGAGATCGAAATCGCTGCCTCGCGATACCGGGCCTACCGGGATCGCAGCGAAGCAAACGGGATCGCACACAACAATCGCCTGACACTCGGGCTGCCACGGTGGTCGCAAGACAAGTTGCTGCGTCCCGTAAATAGCCCATATGGAGGATCAGCATGAAAGACGACATCACAGCCAAGGATCTCGATCAGATCCTCGGTACCAGCAGGCCCAACCGCCCGGAGGATGATGATCCGAATGCGCCACGGGCTCATGAACCGGACGACCGCACCGATCCGAAGGCGTCGGACAAATCGCTCATTCTGTTTGAGCGTGGCCGGCTGATGCCCACCGACCATAACCAACTGTACCGCATGGCGGAGCGGATCTACAATAGCGGCACCAACATTAGCGGGGCGTGCTCACCGGCCGATGTCATGGTGGCGCTGATGGCCGGGGCTGAAATCGGGCTTGGGCCCGCCAGCACGATCAAGAGCGTGTATGTGGTGAACGGTCGCCCTACGCTGTGGGGAGACGCGATCGTCGGCATCGCTCAGTGGTCGCCAGACTACATCGACCACACCATCGCCGACGAGGGCGAGGGCGAAGACATGCGCTGCACCTGCACCGTTCGCCGATTCCGCGAGTTGCGCGACAAAACGCTTCGCATACTATCCTTCACCGAGTCGTTCTCGTGGCGTGAGGCGGTCGCTGCGGGCCTGACCCAAAAGAAGGGCAGCATCTGGAGCAAGTTTCCGAAACGTATGCTCCGGGGCAAGGCCAAGACGTACGCATTCAGGGAGGCATTCGCCGACTTGCTCGCGGGGTTCCAGCACGAATCCGACGCGCTCGATATCGTCGAGTTCAGGCCGGCGCTCATGCCCGGCGAGAAACGCCCAGACTCCGGTGACGCACTCGATGCCGAGCTGCTTGACATCGGCCACGAGGCAGGCTAGAGTGTCCTCAGGAACACGCCCGAGCGTCGGGGGGGTCCAAAAAAGCAACCGCCCCGCGGCGACGACTCGCGGGGCGGCCAGTGTCCGGATGCAGCGGACTCATGAAGAATACAGCACACAACACCAGGAGTCAACCCTCGCCAGAGCCTGGCGACTGGGTTTTTTGCATTTCTCCTCTCTGAGCGGTTCGGCGGCGACAACATCGCCCCGGCCCGTTTCCAATTTGGCGGTCGTGACGCGACGACAAGGCTTGCGGGCATCGCGTCCGCCCTTCCGGTGGGCGTAGTTGGCCGGAATCGGTGAGAAAATCCCGCAGGTGTCGACGAACTGGCGGGGACTGGCGTGCGTGACGCCAGCGCCGGCCGGCAGGGTGCAACCCGTGGATGCCGGGCCCAAACACCACGGGCGTTCGATCGGCCTGCGACCGAGGGGCATGGAACGGCCACCTGCACGGTTACGCTGCGGGCGTGATTGCGGCAGGGGTCGTTCTCCCAACCAACTCCCTCGGAGCATGGGTGGCCCCCTGCGGAGCCTGCGAAGCAGCGGAGCAGAAGTAGCCGCGAAGCGTCGACGCGCAGCGTCGATAACAAGCCTCAGAGTGCAGGTTGTTACGACCGGGCGGGCGGGCGAGCCCTCCTGCTCGCTCGACCCGACCGCCCGGCCAGAGGCCAACGAACTGGCGCGCAAAAACTGCCGCGGCCATGATTTTTTCGATTCGCGAGAAAAAAGCCGAGATGCCAAAAGAAATTCGTCCAATGCATTTGCCTTTGCAGTGATTCGAGCCTATACTCACACGGACAACTGACCAGCAGAAAGGAATTCCATGGCAACGAAAGACAAACAGACCGAGCAGACCGAGCAGCCCAAGACCCGCAAGTCCTGGAAACTCCCCCCGGTTCTGGTGGAGTACCGAAAGGACGATACGGAGCCGTGGCGTGAATCCAAGATCGTCCCGAGCGATGGCGAGGCGCACTCCGCGATCCGAGCGTTGATCGAGCAGGAAGTGGGAGAGGGTCGCCTTGATCAGGGCGACTACCGGATCGTCCGCGTATACCGACGCTTTCGCGTTCAGACCTTCGCGTCTGTTCGCGCCGCAGACATCGAGTAGGAAGTGACTCCCCTCCCACACTCGAGCGCATTCGCCGCGAGGGTGGCGACATCTGAATGGGCAGTATCTGAAAAAGGAGGTCAAACATGAAAAACTGGACACACGAGGAATGGCTCAAAGGCGCAACACTGGAGAATGGAATCTACTGGAGAGAGGCGGACGGGCGATATCATCGAGTCAGCGCCAAAGACAAAACGAAATATGGTCTGCGCTGAAAGGCATTTGGGACCATTGTCGTACACGGGGCCGAAGACGGAGACTCCTTCCGTGATGGCTGGGGACCAGGCGATGCGATCCGCGAGGGGGTAGGTATGGGTAGTGCCTATCGCTGGGGATCTGGGGACGGGATGGCTTTTCGCATCGACGGGGGGCACGGAGATGCTAGGCGTCTCGGACTGGGCCATGGTTACGCATGCAGGTTTGGTGGGGGACGCGGGCAAGCATATCGTACGGGCAATGGTTGCGGCCAGACAATGTACGGGTGAGCAATCGAATGAACTTGAACAGGTCCGGGGCGTCCCTCGTGTTGCGTCCCGGGCTTTTCCAGCGAAGCGAGGTACAGATGGTCAACTCGAGCCGCAAGGGAAAGGTTGGCGAGCGGTTCGCCGCCAATCTGATGGAAGAACTGACAGGCGTACCGTGGCGCCGCACCCAACAGCACCGTTCGGCCGGCGTCGTGGGCGATGTCGAGTGTGCCGTAGACCACCCGGTCTGGTCACGATTCCACGTCGAGGTGAAGAACAACGAGTCATTGCAGATCGGAAATCGGCTGTTTTGCATGGCGATCGAGCAGGCATACCGAGATTGTCCGGTTGGCCACACCCCCATCCTGATCCACAAGGAACGCCGTAACGTCTGGCTGATCTCGTTCAAGATTGCATGTTGCCTCTCTCGCGATCCCTACGTCGTGACAGCAAGCACACCGCAGGCACAGCAGAAGGCGATGGCAATGCTGTACCACAACATTCAGAGGGTGGGTGAATGATGATCCTTGCGACAGGGCTTGCCCTGAGCGGCATTATGCTCGTGATTCTCTGGGCGATCGCGGCGCCGCCTCGTCGTCGTCGTGGCCCGACCATCGTGCGGATTGACCCGTTCAGAGTCAGATAGGAGGTGATTCTGTGAGCGAATCAATGAATCTGAAACCTGGCGATATCCTGTACGGCACCAGACTCGACTACTCCGGCAAGCTGCGCGCTGCCGTGATTATCAGACAGCATGCCGACAAGCGTACATACGATGTTGAGTGGTGCGAGATGGTAGATCCAGACGGCGCCGTTTCTGGCGAGCGCGTACCGGGCTACGTCTATTATCCGTCCACGCACAGTAATTTGACGACTGACCACCAAGAGGCGCTTCTCAAAACCAGAGACGAGTTTCGGGAACTGGTCATGTATACACGGAGTGAGCTCGAAAGCTTTGAGCGTGGGCTTGCAGTTGCCGATTCTGCCTATGTTTTGAAGAAAACGGAAGGAATCAAATAATGACATGGAAACAGAGACCGGAGATCAAGATCGTGCGCGACGCCGCCCGAAGCATTGGCGAGCAACTTAAAGCAAACGTTGATCGCGCCGTGCTGCTGTTCACGACCGCCGACGGCCGCATCGGATACTCGAGCTACGGCAGCAACGCCGAGAGGTGCGGCGTAGCCAAGCGGCTCGGCGACGCGATCTACGAGGCCGCGATGCGGCAGGTCGAGGACCTAGAGCTACGCCACCACCGATACGGTGCGCTCGACCTGATGACACCTGAAGGCCCCGACTTTCAGGGCCTTGCAACCGAGGTCGGCGATCGTCTCTCAATTCTTCAGGCGGCATACACGAAGTTGCACGCTGACGATGTCAAGGCAGCGATGGTCCGCGACCTGATCGCGCCTGCGTGCGAACTACTTGCGAGATTCTGCGCTGCCGTGACCATCGTGGACGAGGACGGTAACGACATCACCGCATACACGCAGGCGTTCGCGGCGCACGCGACTAAGGCGTACGGCAATACTGCAGCAAATGCGAATGGCACCAAGATCGACCTGGAGGCGTGAAATGGGAAAGGCGAACACTCGCACCAAGCGCATTCCACACCGCAGGATGGTCCGGAATGACGAGATGACCGTGGAAGACTACCAGTATGCGATCAGGGAGATCAAGCGACGCGCGAAGACTCTAATTGGTGCAAAAGATCCATGGGTCCAATCAAAGGGAATGCACCTCATGGGAATAATCGGTGGCATCGAGAGATCGGCCAAGGCTCGAACGCGCGAACGCATTCGCCGTGATGGTGGGGTCATCTGATGGGACGGTATCTAATGACTGGCCAAGGAAAAAACATTCGAGAAGGAACACACCGCGGGTATCCATGGGTAGAGCGGAGGCTCTGCGATGTCTTCACGCTCTCCAGCGTGAGAGAACCGTGGTACTTCCTGATTGACCCAGACACCCTTCAACCCACTGGTTCACACTTCCGTCACCTGAAGGACTTGGAGGCATACGTTGACGCGCGCAGCATGTCTGCGCAGGAAGGGGGTTCCTGATGATCGCTCCAGCGGTGGATGCACTACGGGACGCGCTACACGACCTCTACCTCGCTCTGGGAGACGCGGGCGCAGAGTGGTTTGGGTGGGGCTCGACCAGCCCCCCGGACGGATTCCAACCCGACCGGGACATCCGCGAAGCAGCCCGGGCCGTGCGGTGCACGCTCGAGGACCTCGAGAGCGGCGGGCACAGTTTCGAGTGGCTTGATCCCAACAGCCCAGCGCACCCCGACCAGATACGGGAGACGCTCCGCTTTGCCGAGACTGGCTGGCAGCTCCGCGAGCGGGAAGAGTCTGAACTCCGCGAGCTCCTGAAGCGGGCCGAGATCGCCCGAGAGCATCTGATCGGGCGACTCTCCCAGTGGGATCGGGTCCATCAAGGAGGGGCGTGACCTACCCGCAGCAGCCCGGCCGGTTCTGAGGGTCGAGCTGCTGCTGCCTGGCGATCGCCTCGGCGTTCGGATCGGTGCTCGCGGGCTGGGCTGGACCCTCAGGAACCGGCTCGCACGGAGTCCAGTCTTGCGGACCAGTCCACGTATCCATCAGGTGTGGAAATTCATGCAGTATTCTAACGGTGGTGACTTCATTTTCTATTATAGTACTATTATCCGTATCCGGCGTGGATATATTTGTGTCGCGTCTAAAGAACTCCGTTGTTTGCTTGAAAACACGCTCATCGCCAGATACTTCGGTCGTGAAAGTTCTTTTTGCTTCTATAAAATAGGCATAATGTTCAAATGCGGCATCGAAGCAGTCGAGTGTACGGGGACCTAAAACAGGGCCCGACATGCTCACGTTTATTTTGTAATAGTGATAAGGAAGCCAGGATAGTTCAATGCTGCCGTATCTATTCGGGTAAAATTGAAACCCAAGGGCGCCGTTTTCTTCTTCGATTACTCTTTGCGCAAAAAAGGTTCCGGTTGTGTATTCGCCGAACTGATAAGGCGGGTATATTACGAATGTTTCATCTCCCCACTCCCCCTCGGCGATCCCGTAGTTGTCGCGAATTTCTTGAATCGTGGGGTACCGGCCCCACGCAAAAGCATAGCCGGCAATACCACCTATATGGCTGCGGCGCACCAATTCGGAGGTGCCATAGGATCTCACCCGTTCTTCTATATACTCCCATTCCCACTCCCACTCGATTACTTGCGCTCGCCAAGGAATCACTCTGTCGACGACAACATTGCACTCGGGCATATCATGATCGTATGTATCGCTGATGCACGGACACCGATAGGTGGTTATGGAACCGTCGCATGTGGTGGGGCGTTGATCTGTGCACACCTGCACCCGGTTCCCGCACCGCACCAGACGCGTACCGCCCTCGCAAGTGGCCAGGCGTGTCATATGCTGCCGATCAGTGGCAGTGCCACGGTCATCCCCTGCTCGGTGACGTTGGACCAGGTCACCCGGTTCGTGCTCCTGATCCGCGCCAGGCTGGAGATGATCACCGTGTCGATGGTCGCGGCCTGCTCGAGCGCGTCCATGTACATGCCGTGGATCTCTCCGCCGAAGTCGCCGTTGACGTGCGTCAAGCTGCCCCCGTACAGGTTGATGGTCGTGGTGCCGGCAACGGTCACGTCCAGGACGACGCTACCGCCGTACACGTTGTATTCGCCCGGGCGGTGGATGTGGAGAGTGCCCGCTCGGTGGTTGCATGTTCCGGCCGCCGAAGCGACATCGGCCAGGGTGACACTGCCGCCGAGGATGTTCATGTTGTCGAATGTCGCGCTCGAGTCAAGGATGACCGTACCGGACTCCACCGTCATGTCCTCGAACTCCCCATTGGTGAACGCCACCAATGAGCCGGGGCTGTTGATCAGGGTGTTCTCCCACTTGCCGTTTGTGGTTCCACCGCTCAGCCTCAGGGTGGCGCCGGTCCCGCTGATCTTGGCAATTGAGTCTGTGCTGTTGTCCACGTCAACCGCCAGGGCGGCACCGGACGTGGTTTCGATGCGGCCGTTGAACGCGATCTCAAGCGATTCAAGTCGCACGCCGGCCAGGCTAAAGGTGTCGATGTGCTGCCGGCCACGAGGGATGACGACATCATCTCCGGTGATCGGAATGGTTGCCCCGCTCCAGCTGCTGGCCTGGGTCAGGTCTGTCGATCCGTCAATCAGGGTGCGCGTTGCCATTTTGGATGCTCCCGGCCTTCGCGGCCGCTGTCAGACAGTACTGTAGCCGTACACGTGAAGGATGCCCATGGCACCCGCACCACCGGCTGTGGTGATGATGACCTCCAGCATCGGACAATCCTGGACGTCCAGTTCCAGCCTCCGCCTTGCCCCGTTGGTGAACGTGGCGGCCGTGCTGAACGCTTGGCTCTCTCCGCGCACGTTGCCGTAGCTCTTGCGGACCTCGAGTTCGGCAGACGTGGCCGCGCCGATCGGATGCCACTCGATCGAGACACGGTCCACGTCGGCGGTGTCAATCATGCCGGTGCCGGCCTCTGCCGCTTGCGTATGCATGGCGCAGGCCGGTCCGGCCGTCTCGACCCTCACCGTGTATTCATGCCGCTGGTCCATTTGTTGACCCCAATTCGTGCCTAGGTCTGAAACGTGAACCTGTGACCAATGAGCCCGGGCGATTGGGGCTGCGCGTTGATTCCTTCGATCTTGCGAATTGCAACCCTGCCCTGATTCACGAACCACTCGGCATCGTAACTGGACGGGATAATCGTCTCGCTGGAGATGACCGGCTTGTTCTCGGGCCCGTCGGTCGTGCCGGTGGCCATGTCCCAAGTTGCCGGCATCGACTGATCGATATACAGATCGGGCCTGATATGGAATGTGCCGTCGTCGGTCTGAAACGTGAATGAGTGCGCAAGGTGCGATGGGCTAGCAAGGTCGTAGTTGTTCCTTTCCATTTTCACGAGCACGTCCCGCAAGTGCTCGAAAAACAGATACGCGTCGTAGATGCCAGAGATAGAGAATGCCGTATTGATGACCGGCTTCTCGTTTGGACCCGATCCCCAGGTGTCGATGTCGTACGTTGCGGGCGGCTCAAACGGCCTGATGATCCCGTTCGGGTGGATATGAAGTGTGACAATTGCCATGTGTATATCCTTACGCTGTGATGGTAATCAGCCTGTAAATCATAAGCCTGCACGCATTTGCAACAGAAAATACTGCTGCGCTATCGGTTTGGTACCTTACCCTGATATCCGAGCCTGCATCTAATGAAAACGCGATTGTAGCAGTAGAAGTAGTTTTACCTTGTGAACTTTGCCTGTTGTAGTTCCACGAGGCAGAATCATCAACCTTTACAAATCCCGAGCCTCCGTCGATCTCAAACCAAATTTCGCTTTCGCTTCTGGTATTAGATGATGAATTACTTGTCGTCACCTCATAGGTGAAAATCCATGTGCCCGCCTCGAGGATGGTAATTTCTCCGCCCGAATCGCTGTAACTCAATCCGCTACTGAGTGTCTCGAATGTGTCGTAGGGTACGGTTTGTGCGTTGGTGCTCGATGTTCCGTCGCTTGATGCGGACGCACGCAGCACGAATTGCATGACGTTCAGCCGCTGCGTGCCGCCACCTCCGCCGGAAATAACGGCCCATGCCCCATTCTGTCTGCCGTACTGGCTTCCATCGGACGGGGCATCGATGAGATACGCCCCAAGGTCTGTGATGTCCGCCTCGGTGTGCGTGTGCGATGTCGGCGTGCGTGCGTCTGTGAGCCTCGTATCATCGCCCCTGACAACTTCCGAGGCTGACGCATCCCCGGAAGCCGGCACGTCCAGGACAGCCGCAGTCCCGGCGTCGATGATGTCAGACAGGGGATGCGAATGCGCCTGCACGATGCCTTGATATGACCCATACCGATCGCCATAGACCACTCCGCCGACAGACACCAGTCCCCACAAGTCCGACACCCCAGACGACAGCCTAGCCGCGTCCAATGCGCCACCAATAACCGGGGTGATATCTCCGATGGACTCGTCGACAAACTCGGGGTCAACAGCGAAGACGTGGTCCGTGTTGTCGATTGGCGAGCCGCCAGCAGTGTCCGCAAAGTGGCTGTATGCCGAGGATGTGGTGCTGCTGTTGCGGTAGAAAAACGTCTCAGAGAACCCGTACCACCAGCACCGATCGAACGTCTTGCCTTCGTATGAGTCTGTCGGCCAGTCCGCGCCGGGAGTGGATGTGTTGTATCGCATGAAGTGGCGGTTATTCCCGCCAAGTGCGCCGCCGCCCGTGCCTGTGCCAATGCTCGCAAACACACAGCCCGGAGCATAGATCTTGTGCTCTGGTCCGGGCCGGAAGATGCAGTTGGAGTCATAGGCCGGATTGTCGAGCCAATAGACAATCGTGCAGCCTGGGACGTGGATCAGCGATGTAGAGTTGTTCAAACCACGAATCAACGCGCCCGTGGCGCTGTCCTTTCCGTACGCGAACACCTCGCACAGGCGCCAGTAGATCGACTCGTTGGAGCCCAGGAGTACCCAGTCGTAGTCAGACGTGGATTCTGGCGTGACCGATCTCGCGTAGGACGACAGCGCGCCCTTCGCGCTCGGTACGATCATCCGGCACGAGTCCATCCGCACGTTGCAGTTATTGAAGTCGCCGACAATCAGGCAGTTTCGGCACACGACCGCGTAATCATCCGGGTCGGTGTAGTCGGTCGTAGCAATCTCTGATTGGAGAAGCCGCATCCACGCTTCGTCTTGCCAGAACATTCCGAGCGATGCGTGTTTGGAATTCAAGTTCTGACACTGCGACCACTGGGCGCAGCGGTCAAACAAGATATCACCGATGGGAGATATTGCCGAGCCGCCAACGTGCGAATAGAAAAACACCGGCCTGTACTGTGTGGTCTCGTGTGTCTCACCGGTGACCGACCCGGCCATCGGGCGTCCGGTCGTCTCGAGCCAGGGGTACATGACGGCGTGGCAGTTCGTGAATACGACATCTGCGCCGGGGGCCCCCTCGGCGTTGTAGACGACAAAATAGTTATTCGTATTGCCGCTTCTGGCCCAGTCGCCAGCAGACAGGCAACCCGTGATCCGGTGTCCGAGCGCGCCGTCGTCGCCGGTTGCACCCTCAATGTTGAAGCCGCGGTACCCTGCGTCATAGGAGACGCAGTCATCGAGCGTCAGTCGCAGGCACCCGGTGGTGTAGAACGATCCGCGCTGCGTGTTTTCGTCGCCGAACGCGATAACTTGAACGCCGCGAATCGTGACGTCATCGCACGCATTCAAAGCAATACCGTTCCCAAGCCTGCCAACGCCAACACCGGCCGCGAAATCTACGGTGGATCCCACGGCCTCGGGCGGGTTGACGTATACGCTCTCGCCGCTCATCGACCATTCGCCGCTGCCAGGGGTAGTTGTCGGAGAGACCTTGCGCAAGTGTCCGTACCAAGCCCGAACGGACGGTACCTCGATCAGCGTTCCGGCCGCGGCTGCGACGGACTCTGCGTCCATCACGGTTACGCCGGTCACTGTGCCGAGTGTGTCATCCTGCTGATAATCCCACGTCACGGTGGCGGGATCGCCGGTCTCGGGATTGACAAACGAGAACACATTTCCGCCGTTGTCGGTAACGTCGGCGCTGTCGATGATTCGAATACCGAAGATACGTGTCTGCCCACTCGGCCCCACGTTTCCAACGATGGTCAGCCGGTGCTTTGCAGTGATCGTTCCAGGTTGTTCGTAAAAATCCCCATCGGTGTATAGGATGTCGCCCGCGTTTATTGCCGCGAGTGCGACGGTAAGTGACGTATACGCATTAGTCCAAGATGATCCATCTCCGGTACCTGTTGCGTCCGCCCTTACATAAACTGACGCTGACAAAGAAATATTGGACCATCCAGCGACATAATCCTCTTCGGACAATTTTGTAAATATTTGGCCAGCCGAGCCGCCAGCCGGAATGCCCTGTTCTGCCGTTGCAAAGTCTTCGGCCGATGAAGTGGCCGCGGTCCCGAGTTCTAGCGTGGCCCTTGCTTCGGATGCGTCTGCATCATCAATCAGCGACTCTCCGAACACCGATACAGACGCCAAGTCCAATTTGTCATTAAGTGAAGACTGAAGATCCTCAACTTGGCTAATCGCCAGCGATGCGACAAACTCGAGCCCGTCCCCAAGTGCTTTTCCGACTACGATTCCGTCGGCGGTGATCGTTCCGGGGGTGTCTAATAGGCCGGTGAACTCGGTAACTCCGCCGGCGGTGCTCGACCATTGCGTATCGCCGTCTAGGTTGCTTGCTTTTTCGAGCACTTGGCCCGCGGTACCGCCCGGCGGCACGCCTGCGCCGGCGGGCCCTCTGCCAGACATTATAATCTTGTTAATTGCTGTCGCGCGAACAATGATTACAGTCATGGGGCTACCTCTGGGAGCACGGTAAAGAAACCGCGGAGCCAGGTAATTTTCACAGAATTGATCGTCGTGCTCAGATCATACTTGTATTGCCTTGCATCCAATGTGATCTGCGGTGTAGACACCTTGATTGTTCCATCGGTCGGATCGGGTACCGAGATTCCGTCCCCCAACGAAAAAGACAACAAAGCCGGATCTACGAGCCCGTAGTCGTCCGCTACGTTGAATTCTACGTCCGTAATCCCGGTTAAATCAATCACGTTGTCGTCAATATCGACAAATTGAAAATCAACAACGAAATTGTCATTTTTTACTACCCTGAGATTTTTATCCTGAGTCATTTTATCGCTCCGATGATTTTTGCAAATAGGAAACTACTCGCCGTATCCTGGACGCGACCACAGGACATGGACACAGCACGCCGCAGAATGCCCTGTAACGCTCTCGGGTCCTTCGGCGGCATCTGGTCCGCCCCTCGGCCCCGAAACGCCGCAGACGCAATCCTGGGGCCTCTGGCGGGCCATGATGGCCGCCTCGATCGCGGCGCGCCAACCCGGGCGACCGTGATACACGTTCGAGCGTTTTCGCCCGCGAGAGATCGCCCCCCCTCCTTGGGCGTCCGCGTCCGACATCGCCGCGAGGATCGGGTGCCACAGCAGGAGTCGCATGGCGCGGATCAGCATCATGATGTCTCGCACGATCCGTCTCCTCGGCGCTTGCTGCTTGTCCGGCTCGGGCTCCGGCGGCTCGGGCGCGTCTCTGGCCGTGCCCGGCATGCTCCACATCTCGTGCTGCTTGGCCATGTAGGCCGCATGGCACCCATCGCAGCAAAAGCCCCTTCTGCGATCCACCGATCCACAAAGCGGACACGGCCCGTTACAGGCGAGCAACGCGGTCATGTTTCCCCCCGGTCTCCATCCACGGCCTCGACCATGAGCTGCATCGCTGTTTCAATTCCCACAATCGCCGAGTGATAAATCAATTTATCTGTTGGTTTTTCCGATTCGGTTTTTTCACATTCAAGCCGTACGAGAAAATTGGCAATCCATCCCGGGAACGATTTTTCCATTGCCCGAAGCACGTGGTGCAGCGCTGCGCGGTCGCGGTCGATTTCGGCAAATACGAGCGCCTCTTCCATTTGCTTGTTTCTGATATTCTTCATATTATAATTCCTCGTTTGATTCGCTGATCAAATTCACTATTACATTTGCCGCCTCGTCTGCGATTTCGTCGAGCGGTATCAAGCATCGCCCGCACGGTTCGAGCGGGAGAGTGGCGATTTTAGCGGCAATGGACTCGAGCCGGGCGGCGTGCCGCGCGAGTTCCCGTAGCGCTTCGATGCGTTGGCAGTTCGGCTTGAACTCCGGCGACGTCGCCACCCAAACTGCCTCACGGTAAGTCATAAATGTATCTCCAAATTTTCGGCAATCTCGGCGCAGTCGAAATTGCCGGGGGTAGGGCGGGATTCAATTCCGGCGCACACCCCGCCCCTACGGGGCGGGGCGGTGTGTGCGCCGGAATTGAATCCACCTACCATAACCCGGCAATCGCCCCAATTCCGGCGCCTATTTCGGCGCGCCGGAATTGCGCGCCGAAATTGAATTAGGCTATTTTCTTTTGTTTTGCTACCCATTTGTTAGTGCCCCAAAGGCGCCTTTATGTACCCTCTGGCTGCCCCGCTTTTTCCTTCCATTTTACGAACTTGAACAATCAATCCTCGGTCTGTCGCCTCTTTCACAAGAGCCCGAACCGTCCTTTCTCCGGGCGCGTCGCCCTTAAATTTGAGCCTTGCGCGCCCCCATAGTTCCTCTACACTCCGTGGATCATCTGTAATAAATTCAGATACAAATTCGTCAGATGTCCACTCTTTCTTACTTTCTTTCTTATGTTGACCAAACACCCCGTTTCCACCTCTCCTGATCCCGTCAAGTTCTGAGGGATCGAGTGATTCGTCCGGGGTAAATATCGGCCACTCCCACCGCAAGCACACCGGCTCCGGCGGGGGCCACGACCGGGCCGCCGCGGCAAACACGACAACTCCGGGTTCCTCGTGCGGACGGAGTGCGATATGGCAGTCTACCGCCCGGCTCTGTGCGCCGGCGCCCGCGCCAACGTCGGTAATAGATTTTAGCGACTGGCTCCCCTTGCTGCTATGGTGCACACAGCAAAACGCGCACCCGATTTGGTCGGCGTATTGGTCTATTCGGTTGAACAGGCCGGCGATATCGGCATTACTGTTTTCATCCTTGCCGTCGGGCAAGAATCGGTACCAAGCGTCAAGTACGACCATCTTGTACGCCCCGTGCTCGATCAAATCAAAGAGACGAGAAAGCCCCACGATGTCCTGCAAATTGCCTCTCAGCGGTGCATAATCGACTAGGCCCTCATACTCTCGGGGGGCTACGCCCATTGCGTCCGCCACGCGCGGGATTCTATGCGCGATGGTCTCTCGGTGCAATTCATTGTCTATGACCAAAACAGACCCGGGCTCACATTTATACCGATTCATCCAATCTCGTCCGGACGACACCGAAAGCGCAAGTGAAAGGGTGAGCCAACTTTTCCCCATTTTGGGGGCCGCGATGATGTTGCATGTCTCTCCCTCACGAAGCAGGCCGTGAACGATCGGGGGGCGGAGCCGGGGGTACTGCCTGATCAGGTCGCCGGCGCTGAGGATCTCAAACCTGGTCGGCGGCGCTTCCTCGACGTCGCTCGGGACGGGCCTCTGTGGCGGCTCGCCGTACCCGTCTCGCCCGAGGGCGGACGCCGCGGCCGCGTAGTCGCCTTGGTGCTCGAGGGCGGCGTAGAGGGCGAACGGGCGGTACGCGGTGTCCGGCTCGAGCGGCGGCGCGTTGCTCGTGAACACGTACAGGTGCTCGCCGTTCCACGTCGCGCTGACCCCGCCGGCCTTGCGCGGGCGGCACCAGTACTCCTGGTCCCGACACGCGACCAGGCGCCACCCGTGCCGCTCCAGGAGGCCGCGGACGCCCGCCCTGCGGTTGTAGTCGTCGCCGGGTCGGCCCTCGCGTTCAGACTGCGAAGGATCGTCGGACACCCTAGCCGGCTCCTGGTTGAGCGCCGCCGCGCACCGCACCAAAACGGCCCGCTGGTCCGGCGTGAGCACCGGCGGCCGGTAGATGGCGCCCTGGGTCAACTGATATCCCGGGCTCGGGTAGCACAGGAACAGCCCCCCCTCGCCGCGGGTCTCGATTGCGGTGACCCACGCGCCGGGGCCGCCCATGCGGGGATCGTGCCGAACCTGGTAGGTCCTGTTGCCTACAGCAATTTCTGCCTTTTCATGCTCTGCTGAGAACCAAAATCGTGCAAGTTTGCGGTTTCCGGGTATGGGATCTTCACATCGGTATATGACATGAATTCCTCCGCTTGGAGATTTTTCAATGACCAAAGACTCAAAAAGGCCCGGGGCGATTGATTGGACTGCCCCAGACCATGTCTGAAATGCCTCCCCCTCAAGATCAAAGTCGAGCAATTCAAGATTTCCGGAAACAGAACCGCACACAAGGGCCATCGACTGGGCCGGCCCGAACCACTCTTCCAGTTCCCCATCTTGCGCCCCGCGCTTTGTGTACGGCTTCCAAGAAACGGTCGGCCTTTTCGTATTGCCCGAACGCTCGGCGGGTATAACACTGAGCCCGCATTTGGAGTACGCTAACGCGCTCTCGTAAAGCGGATTAGAAGCCGGACTGGACAATGCATGCCCTCTCGGTTTCTTATCTTTTTTTCGAGTCTTTATGTGGCAAACAATTTAAATCTACTATTTCCGCAGAAATTCTGCAAAGTTTTGTAAAAAGTCTGCAAAGTTCGCAAATATGGTTTCTAAGTTTATTAATTTCTGCGAGCGGATCATCTCGTACGCATGGCGCGCACTCGTTTAGATTTTTCCAACATAGCAATTCATCTCCAATCGAGTCCGGATCCCGCTCCGCGTCTTCATCGTCTGCCATGTATTTGAGGCACCACGGACAAATAGTCCTGTCTCTGTCGTCAAATGCTTCAGATGCGGTCTGCATATTTCCCGCTTTCATAACGTGGATTGATTGCGTGCATCATTATTGCTTCTTCGGCAAGGTCTCTGTCCGGGCACGCCTTGAGAATAAATTCCCTGAGCCTAACAATCTCGGCGAGCGGATTGTCCATTACGGGACATCCCCCAATATACCGCTCTGTATCAAACCAGCACAAAGACCTGTCGTCACAGTCTGGAGTAAAAAACTTATCGTATTCAACCGCTCGATATCTTAGGCACCACGGACAATGTGTCCTGCCCATGTCAACAAATTCTGGGAATAACCTTTTCATTTATCACTCTCTCTCCGCGCCAAAATCAATATATCGAATCGCATACCTTCCGCGTGACTTTTTTACAAACCTGGAGAATTCTCCCTTTTGTGCGATTTCTCGGATCATCGCTACGGAAAGTGACACGTTCGGGGTCTTGCATTGGGTATTCCAGCCCTCAGCAATGACCCTATCTGTAATTTCCTTTACGGTTAGCGCCTTTCCTTTTTCTCTCATCAAAACAATAACCGCGTAATCAAGCGCGCTCGGGCGGCGTCCCTTGGACTTTTTCTTATTTGTCTTCGGCGTAACCTCCACGGCCTCTTCCGTTTCAACTTGCACGCTCGAATCCTGTTGTTCATTGTTCATTGCTTCATTCCTTTCTTTTTCCTCAATTGCCCTAATATTTGCGTCCGCGTTTTTCTTGGCATCAGCCAACGCCTGCTCGGTTGTCATTTTTCTTTTTTTCCTTTCCATGCTTTATCTCCTGTTCAAAATGGGATCTCATCTTCGGGTATCTCGCAGTAGTCTTCCGCGCCGACGGCATCTGGGTCGTCCAAACGCGGCGGCTTTTCGCCGAGACGGTGCCGTACGACCCGGTCGTATTTCTTGCCGGCTTCCCTCTCGACGGTAATTTCCAGTGTCGGCGACAGCGCCCCGGCCTTCGCCAGTTCGACTGCCTCTTGCACACTCCCCGGCACAGGCTCGATCGACCTTGCCATCCACCACGAAACGGCCTTTCTGCGGGCATACCCCTCGTGATCAAAGCATACCCATTCCCTGAACACCTGATAGAGGCCCGCGTCGTATTCTACGCGCATCGTCAGCGGAGCCGCCGGATCCTTTCTTTTTTGGTGAATATGGTATGTCGTGCCCGTGACCTTATAATCTGCGCGCGTGACCTGGCCCGTGAGGACGCCCTCGCCCGAAGCGTGTGCGTCGTGCTCCGCGTGTTCCCGAGGCGGGAACGCATGCCCGCACTCGGGGCAGACCTGGTAGCCCGCCGCGATCAACGCACGGCACTTTGGGCACTCCTTGGCAGGCGCCTGCCCCCCGCCCTTGCCCGGCTTTTTCGTGCGCACCGCATCGACCGGCCCGTGCCGCAGCACGTTGCCGCCGAAGTCGAGCACCAGGCAGTCGTGCTTGCCGGGGTGCAGTCGGAAGCCGCGCCCGACCATCTGGTAGTAGAGCCCGGGGCTCATTGTCGGGCGTAGCATCGCCACGCAGTCAACGTTCGGCGCGTCGAACCCGGTCGTGAGCACATTGATGTTCGCAAGGTACTTCAGGTCCCCGGACTTGAAGCGGTCGATCAGCGCATCGCGTTCCTTCGCGGGCGTGTTGCCCTCGACGAACCCGCACTCGACGCCGTGACGCTCGGCAAGCACCCGTGCGACGTGCTCGCCGTGACGAACGCCGGCGCAAAACAGCAGGACGCTGCGGCGGTCGCTGGTCTCGGACACGATATCACTGCACGCCGTTTCAACGATCGGGTCTTCGTCCATGCGGTTCTCGAGCTCGCCGGCGACAAACTCGCCACCGCGAACGGCGACGTCGCTGGTATCTGCGACCCACTGACCGGATCGGCTTTTCAGCGGGCACAGGTAACCGTGTACAATCAACTCGCGGACGCCGACCTCGAAGCAGACCTCGTTGAGCACCGAGTCCGAGCCGCAGATCGTGCCGGTCTTCATGCGATACGGCGTCGCCGTCAGCCCGATGACACGCTGGTGGTCGCACAGGTCCCTCGCTTCGGCGAGGAAGCGGCGGTACATGCCCTCGCCGTCCGGCGGGATCAGGTGCGCCTCGTCCACGATGACTAGGTCGAGCGGGCCGAGGTCGTGCGCCCGCTGGTACACCGACTGCACACCCGCGATCGTCACGGCGTACCCGAGGTCCCGCCGACCGAGCCCCGCGCTGAACACGCCGACTGGAAGATCCGGTGCAACCGCCCGCAGCTTTCCGGCGGCCTGCTCCAGCAGCTCTTTGACGTGGGCGAGCACCACGACGCGCCCGTTCCACTTCTGCACCGCGTCCCGGCACAGCTCGGCGATGACGTGCGTCTTGCCGGAGCCCGTCGGAAGCACAACCGCGGGGTTCGTCTCGCTGGATGCAATGTGATTCCACACGGCATCGACCGCGTCGCGCTGATAGCGCCGGAGCGGGCTCATCCGTCATCCTCCGGGGAGCATTCCACTTTCACGGGCACGCCCATTTTTTGCAACTCTCGCTGCGCTACGCCGGCCATGTGCTGGACAAAGGAAACTTCATGGTCGCGGCACGCGATCGCAAGCAGTTCGAGCGCCTCGTAGTACTCGACGCGGTACGGCTCGTCGGGGCAAAGAGTAGAAATCCTGACCTCAACCTTCCCCCCTTTGAATCGTTTTCCATTCTTGGACGATGTTTTGTAAACGTGGATTTCGTGAAACTGCTCGTCATTTTCGATAATTCCGGCGTACTCGATTGCGTCGAGGAGAGGCTTGAGCCGGTTGTCGGCGTCATATGCGCGGTTTGAAGGCGGGTACAAATCGATCGAAACCGCGAGCCTACCCCGGAGGGGCAGGCCCGCAGGAAGGGGAAAGAGCGCGGAAATGGCATCCTTGCGGTATTCCTTGCCTTCCTTGCTCACGTATACACGTACGCCCTTTCCTCGCTCCAAAGACACCGAGCGATAATAATGATTCACGCTCGGTGGCCAAGGGGCCGTAAACGAATATGACGTCCGTGTCTTAGGGGCCATTCCGTTAGCCTTTCTATTCGCTTACGAATTCTTCATCCACGGCGGAGTGGGCCTGTCACCCGCCGAAGCCATTGGGACCCGATTCGGCCTATAGGCCGCCGCATTCTTGCTGGCAATGTAACCACGAATTACATTAGTTGTCTCGCCATTGTCTTCACGGCGCTTCGTGCCAACTTTGATCACCAGCGGGATGTTGTGCAGTTCCACTGGATCGTTTGGCGTCAACACGTCCACCGCCCGGCAGATCGCCGAGAGCTCCCCCTTGGCGATCTTCACCGCCGTCTCGCTGGGGTTGTCGAGGTTCAGCCGGGCCCAAAGCACCCGGCCCTTGTGCTCGCCTTCCACGATTTGAAACGCAAACTGGAGATATTCGCCGTTGCCTGACTTTGTTTGTTTCGATTCTGAGTCTGTGATGATTGCGGTGTAGTCTCCTGGGGGAATGGGCTCAAAACTTCCTGCCGGTTCGTGCTCTTCCGCGTTGAATCCTCTAATGTCGATCATGCTTTGTTTCCTTTCTTGTTGAATGGTTATTACACCGATCTTGGTACAGACAAATGGACGTTTTTTGCGTCGTAAGTCAATGCGTCTCGGATTGCCATTTCGACTGTTTCGCTAATGAGTTTTTTGTATTCTTCTCTAAACCCCGCTTTCTTCCACTTCTTGCAAACCTTCTTTGTCTTTCTAATGCTTTTTTCATGAAACATCGAAGGTTTAATCAAGTAAATTTTCGATTTGCTTTCAATGTGGTGTAGGGTTCTCCCGCCGTACCCGTAAATCGCAGCGATTCCCCCTCCCCCTCCGACGTAGACCGCATCGCCGATGATGTCGCCATGAAGACCAATAAACAGGGACATGCCCCTTGAATCATTGGATTCATAAATTGAGTTTCCCATTCCCGGCTTATCGCTGATACGGATTGCGTGTCCGCTAGAATATTTCCAGCCTCCCCCACGAATTGCGTTTCCGTCTTTTCCCCATAGGTGGATGGCATTTCCGCTCGCGCTCTCGCAAAATGCGTTTCCTTCGCTCATCATGTAGGAAATTGCGTCCCCGGTTCCGCCGCCCTTTCTAATCGCGCTACCGGTGTCATGATAGGTGCGGGATTTTCTGATTGCGCTCCCGGCCCCATTTCCGCACCGGATGGCGTCTCCGATTATTGCGTAATTCTTTGCGTCTCCCTGTCCGTCTCCGTCGCGGATAACGTCCGCCTTTCCGCATCCGTATACGAGAATAGAGCCCGGATTATCCCCCCTAAGCCCAAATCGGAGCAGATCGACGGACGGAGTATCGTAATCCGAAGAAAAGGAAATTCGATAGTCTGCGCCATCCGCTTCGAGAAAGTATACATCATCTTCGAGTTTCGCTCGATTCATCCACCACTCGGGGCTGAATCGCTTGATCAATATACCATTTTCTGAGTACTCCAAATAGCACCGCCTCCTGAGTTCGTCGCAGCGCGCGACATCAGTCCAATCTCTTTGTCGCGTTCCCGAGTTATTTACTTCGTATGGGTATATAGATCCTAAATCAAAGGTTTCTTTCGGATTGATGTAGTTGTATTCATCTGTCGGGTTTTTGCTCATTCCTTTTTCCCCTCATTCGATTGCTCATCCATATATTGCCCGGCCGTATCCGCTGCCGGTGCGAGAGGAGCGTCCATGTCCGCCAAACCGGCATGCGTCTCCATCGCCCGATCCGCCACGTCTGGCGTGCCCATAGCCGCAGCCGATGCGACATGCCATCCCTTCGCCGGATCCTAGGCGAATGGCGCCGCCTTCGCCGGAACCCTTGCGAATAGCATTTCCAAGTCCATCACCATCGCGGATTGCGTATCCACCGCCGGTTCCGTAGACATCAATGGTCCCAGCATTTGGGCCGCGCAGGCCGTAATTGGTCATCCACTTAGCCCTTACGCGGTGATATTGCCCGTCCGCCTCTCTCCAGTAGATTCCGTCCTCCAGTTTTGCGCCCTTGATCCATTCCTCGTGTGTCCAGTTTTTCATGTTCGACCTCCTTTTTCAGATGCTGCCCATTCAGATGACTCCACCACCCCCCCCCCATCACGGCGAATGCGTTCGCGCGTTCAGGTTTATTCGATTGCTTATCCATATATTGCCCGCCCACAACAGCCGCTGGAAATTGCCCGCCCACGTCCGGCAAACCTGCACGCGTAACCATGGCCCAGTCCGAGACGCCTAGCATCTCCGTGCCCCCCGTCGATGCGAAAAGCCATCCCGTCCCCAGATCCCCAGCGATAGGCACTACCCATACCTACCCCCTCGCGGATCGCATCGCCTGGTCCCCAGCCATCACGGATGGAGTCTCCATCTTCGGTTCCATGCACGATAATGGTGCCAAATGACCTTCCGCGCAGACCATATTTCGTTTTGTCTTTTGCGCTGACTCGATGATATCGCCCGTCCGCCTCTCTCCAGTAGATTTCATTCTCCAGTGCTGCGCCCTTGATCCACTCAGCGTGTGTCCAGTTTTTCATGTTCGCCTCCCTATGGCGCCCGCTCCGTCATGTCCACGATTGGAGATGTCGGCTTGTCCGGATCATTTCGGGGCGTGTGAATCCGCTTCCCGCGCCCCGGCTCAACATACGGCGACTCTGCCCCGTCCTTATTGCTGGGCTCACGAGAACTGATCGAGTCCCGATACCGAGCGAATGCCCCGAAGTTCAGCGGCAACTCGTCAGGAAGGCCCAGGCGATTTTTGGCGACGTGTGAGGGGCGCTCGGTGGTCTTGAGAACACGCTCCCCGGTGCCGATGCCCTGCGCCCGCTTGCGGTTGAAGCCCTCATCCACCATCTTAGTGTGGACGCGGTAGTTTGCAAACAAAACCTCGTCGGCCCATTCCTGAATCAGAGCCGACGCGTACTTGTGAAGTCCGGGCGAATACCGACCGTAACTGTCTGCGGTCGGGTCCTGGAACTTTTCGATCTGAGCGTGCGCAATCAGAATGATTTGCATACCGCGTTCGGAGCGGAGAAGGTTCAGTTTGGAAACAAACTCGCGCCAATATAAGAGCGCAAAGTGATAGCCTTTAGCGTACCCGATGTCTTCAATAGACTTCACATTCTTATCTTGACACACACGATCGAAGATCAGACGCTCGAGCCAGTCCAAACTGTCGACCGCGAGCGTCATGAATTCGTGCTCGCCGCTCAGGAGACTATCCAGGAACTGGATGACGTGCTCATACTCGGTTGCAATCGGGAATGCCTTCGCGTCGATGTTCGCGAGCCCGTCCTCGGTCTGAATGAAGACCACCCGCTCCGCGCTCGCGGCGAACGAACTCTTTCCGATGCCGTGCGGCCCGTAGACCACGATTCGTTGCGGCGCGGCGCGCAGTGTTTCGGAGATTGTTTCGATTAGATTAGTCATTTTGTTTCCCCTTTTCGTTCTGCAAGAATCCATTTTCTTGCAGTATCAAATACTCTTTAATTCCCCTAACTGCAATTTCCCCTTTTTTGAGAGCAATGTCGTCTCCGCTAAGATTTACAAGACCGCATTTTTGCAGGAACGCCACCGCAACTTCTCCGGCGGCCCACCCGGACACTTGCCATTCTGGTATAGATCTATTCGAATCAATAATTAATTTGTATAATTGTCCTCAAAATATATAGAGGACATCTATGATTATGCCAGTCTCCATTATCGTACAAAATAGACCAAACAAGGTCTCCGTTTGATGCGATGTGAAAATTATCTGCTATTCGGGCTTTGCTTTCTATTGACATTTTATTTATCCTTCATCCTTCATCTTTTGATTTGGCCTCTTCGGCCAATAGCCATCGGCGCGTCATATCGCAAAGACCCAGGCATGTCGGTATGCTTCCTGAGTAATAGTAACTTGTTTTTATTTTTGTTGTGGTATGATCAGAAACACCGACAAAAACGCAAGCGTCAAATCGGGATCGCAGTTCCTCGAATAATTCGTCGGTTGTTGCAAATTCTAATTCTTTGTTGCACATGTTTTACTCACGATTCCGGAAACTTAAGCACCCCTGGCTGCTCGTATCTTGTCGGCCACACTCCCGATTCACGACACTCATGCAACTCTTTCAGCGCAAGCGTGTTATCCCATTCGGCCATGTCAAGCGTATAATGCGGAACATTCCACACCCCCACGCGATAGGGAAATTTCTTTTCAACTGCAACAATATAATATGCAGAATCGGGGCCGTCTGCGTTTATAATCATCTTGCGGTAGAACGCCAACTGATGGATATACTCAAACTCAATCGCCGCTGACTCGAAGCCGTCGAGCGAGTCCGCGGTCTTCAAATCGACGACGATATCGAGACCGTCGTACCGACCGATGAAATCAATCCGAGACTGGCACGCGTGCCCGAACATGTCCGTTCGCACCACGCCCTCGGCGACTCCGTCCCTGAAGAGTTCTCTTGTCACAGGGTGAACGCACAGCGAGGCATACACCATCTCAATCGTGTAAGACTGACTCTCTCTGATGAGCGGCTTGTCAAGTGATTCTACCCATTGCTTATAAACCCTGCTGGTCGGCGACATCACCTTTCCGGTCTGCTTGTTCCGCGGTTCGCCGCCGATCTGGTACGCGGCCTGATACGCCTCTCGACCCTCAAGCCACAGCGTGTGGATCGCGCGGCCGATGAGGTATGCCGCGCTCACCGGTCGCGGCTCTAGACCGACCTCATACGCTCGGTACTGAGCCGGGCAGTGCCGAAATTCAGCCAGGGCGTGAGCGGTGAGATGGCTTCCCCGCATCGCGTGGTAGACTTCCTCCGGCTCGCGGATGAGGAACGGGTAGCGCTCGGCGCAGTCTTTCTTGCTGCCAAGAATATCTTCCGCCTTGATGTCGCGGGCGTAGTCGCCCTGACCGAGTGATACGATCGGATTCATGTGATTACCCCTTTCGGCCAAGTATAGCCCATCGGCCACGCCAATCAAGCCCTTTAGCATTTTTTTGTTTTTTCCAAGCGGCTGAACGACGTAAGCCATTTATTGGCGGCCATTTACGGAAGAATTTTTTATCCACCGCAAATTTTTCTTTATGCGGCTTGACACGGAACCGATACTATGCCATGATCCAGGGGCGAGACGACGGGCGGGGAAGGGGCGGGCGAGTGATAACGAAAGGGGTGGGTACGACGATGCGCGTTGAAAAAATCAGCCGGGGAGAAAAATCGCCGGGCTACCGCAGATTCGCCAAGCGCTGCACTGCTCGCGCGCTCAGGCGCAAGGCGAAGTGCGAGCCCGAAACGCTAGTGCAGAGAACGCGCGACATTACGCGGGGGTACTCGATGTGATCCGGTGGAAAAAGCTGGACGGGAGGTGGCGAATGATGACGGTAGAGGAAGCGATCGCGGCGGTACGCGAAGCGGCGAAGGCACCAGAGGATACACCTGTGCGGTTGCGACTGACTCGTGCGATGACCGCGGCGGAAGTGCTTGCGGACGAGCTCGAACGGATTTCCGCGGCCGAGCGTCGTGACAAGGTGGCAGATGAGCCGCTTGTTTTGTGGTGCCGGCCGGGGGGTGGCAAGCGATGACAACTTGGACACATGACGAGTGGGTAGAGGACACGACATTCGAGGAAGGAATCTATTGGATGGAATCCGACGGACATGACCATGTCGTGTATGTCGAGGGCTCAAACTACTATGGCTATGGTTTGCGCGGCGCAGTCAACGGCAGCATCACGGTACATGGCCCGGGTGTCGGCGATGCCATTCGAGACGGGGCCGGCGATGGAGACGCCAAGCGCTACGAACAAGGCGACGGATGGGCTATCCGCCTCGGTGCCGGGAACGGGCACGCTTTTCGTGAAGGCGAAGGAAATGGCGGCGCCATTCGAGACGGATCGGGCGACGGACACGCCAATCGCAGCGGTCCGGGCCAGGGAATTGCGCTTCGGTCCGGTAGCGGACATGGCCAAACCGAAGGGGGGGACAAATGAAAATTTGGAAGCACAAAGAGTGGATTGAAGGCTCTGTGCTCGAACGCGGCATTTATTGGCGAAATGCCGACGGACAGAACCATGCAATTGTGGCAAGGGGAAATACCAGATATGGCCTTCGGGGAGGTGATAATGGAAGTATCTGGGTTATTGGAGAGGACAGTGGGCATGCGTACCGCGAAGGCGCTGGCAGAGGGAGAGCCTGCCGCTTTGGCAAGGGGCCGGGGCATGCGGCACGCAGAGGGGACGGCCCCGGAGACGCCATTCGCTCTGGAAAGGGATTCGGGCACGCCATTCTTTGCGGCGCAAATGGCGGAACCCCAACTCATTGTGGCCCCGGGAAGGGGCTTGCGATTTGCTGGGAACCGGAACTCTGGGACATAGTCGCAAGCAAATTATAGGCGCACGGTCCCAATATTCTAGGTTTTTTCAAAGTTACCTTGGTTTATCAAAATATGATAAACTATGGTAATTTTTATAAACACGGATTATGGCGACTATTTTTGAAACGCCGATCTGATTCCAAGAATCAGCAAAGCCGCAAAGCCAGAAATCAGCAGTCCGACAATCGCAAGTATAGATTTGTTTTTGATGCTACTTGTCATCGTGCGCCACTCTCGAACGTATCTCAGATCGTCAGAAATAGCCTGCGATTCGTCCGGGTTGATGCCGGACTTGAGAAGCGTTTCGCGGACCGTTTCCCTCACAATGCGGCGCACTTCCTGATCGGTGAGAATGCCAGATTCCGTAACGGCTTCGTGCACCGCTTGTTTGATAACCTGGCGTTCTCGGTCTTCCATTTATTTCTCGCTTTCGTCATCATTTACATCTGATGGGATGCAGCCGTCTACATACTCATTTGCCATTGCTTCGCATACGGCCGGATCTCCGGTTTCGACCGAGACTGTGCAGTATTCGTCGTCTTCTGGATTTACGCGAATCAAGATCAGCGAATGATCTGTAACGTAGCCCATGAGGCGACGCAGGGACCACAAGACCGCGGCCTTTCTGGCGCGTCCAAGCGAATGAACATCCCCGCACCACCGGGCCATATTATCCTCATCATTCAAATGCTTCGGCGGTTGCGTCCACATTGATACGGCTTTTCTGTTGATCCCATGTTAATTTGATCCAGCAATGACCTATCGGCTTAGGGCGGTGTCCCTGTTGCTGCTCATACCCGAATCCAGTATTCCCCTCTTTGACATACGATTGCTTGAGTGTCCCACATTTGAGGCCCCATACTTTGGATTGCACTTGACGGCCGGCATCGTTGACGGACAACCTGACATCGGATGTGGCCCATAGATCGTGTGTGTGCCCGCTCGCGTCGATATCGGCGTTGACGTACGACTGGCGGCGGTGCAACTGTATGATATCCTTTGTCACCTGTCCGCCGCCACCCGAACCATGATAGCAATACATAGCCTTGCTTGCTCGCTTGGTCTTATTGGCGACAACTCGAAAAATGACCCATCCTTGATAACCGTTTGGATGCACCGGCGCGCCGGTTATTCTTCGCAGGCCGTTTGAGAGCCTTTTAGTCAAATCTGTAGCATAATGGCGAATCACGGAGGTTTCGTGATTTCCGTAATTCAGGCTTACTAAGTTCCATGCATACAGCTTGTAAAATTCCTCGGCGTCCTCCACGAGTTCATCGAAGTAAGCAGCCCTTGCGTATTCGTCGCGAAGTGATTCCTTGCACGCCCTTTTGTCTCCGGGACCCTGCATCGCATCGTACAGATCGCCGACATCAATAATTCCCGCGCCCTCGCGCAACGCTTGCTCGCAACTTGCCTTTTCGATGTCCCTCCTGCAATCTTTTGAGTCGCGGTGCACATCAGATCGAACAAGAAACCGTTGCGACCAACCCGACGACGACGGAACTTCCATGCGCACAATAGTAACGTTTGGTTCTGGCCTAGAAAGCGTAAAATCCGGCGCGTGTGATGGTTTCATTGTTTATCCGTTGTTTATTGACCGCAGCCCCTGCATCTTCGGAGCGGGTCAGACTGTATGGCCAACTGTATCGCGTTTTCGTTCGGGTTAAGCAGCGGGTTCGAAACGGTGCGAGGCTGCGCAACCCTTGGATCAATCGGAGCATCGTCAAAGTCTACCAGATCTCCGCACAAAGGGTCCCCGCAAGATCGCACTCGAGGAAGATTTGGTCCCAAAATAAGCGCGTCGTCTGGTATGTCTGTTACATCGGTTGCTACCATTCTATAGCACCCAGGAGAATATCCAAATACCGGCTTTAGATTGACCGTTTGCGGCGGCACTTCTTCGTCGTAATATTCAGACTGCAAGACGTAAAAAGTACTCGGGCCATCATTTGGTTTGCATGCGCTGAATACAACATACAAAAGATCATTTGCATCGATGCACGATTCGCACGAATCAAACCTGCCGTCTATCTGCTCTGCTGTTATTTCGTTTGGCTCCGCTTCCACTTCGGCTACCTTTGTCCAGCATTTTCTATCGTAAACGATGGTTGTGCCAATTCCGGGCACTTTGTCAATTTCTGATTTTGCTACGATGATTTCCTCACCTGATCCACCGCAAGACTCGAGTCTCCAACACGGAACAGGATTTGCCAAGCAATCTTCGCAATTGTCGAATCCTTCTTCGATTTCTGGAAACGTAACCGCGCCCCGGAGCGACTCTACGTCGGCGACCGATCGGTAGCACTCTCCGTTGATGCGCACGACTGGATCCTCGCCAAACGGGGACACGTCGAGCACAGACGGCGCCACGAGTAAACCGCCGACGGATCCTCTGTTGCACGGCTGGAATAGCCTAGCGGGGATCGTGGGCTGTGGACACGGCCCAGGCTGGCCGGCCGGATTGGACGGGCCGTCGTATCCTTCGATGAGATGCGGATACGTGCGCACGGGCCAGTATGTGGCTGAATGATTTATTTGCCTTGTTAGTGTTGCTGTGCTTCCGTAAGAATCATTTCTAAAATAGCCATTAGAAACAATTCCGTTTTTACTTGCTACAGTAGATAAAGAAATTTTAGTGAGAGTGTTTCCGATGGGAAAATCTGAATATTTTACAATATAACCCTGATACAAATCGAGCGCGTTCCACCTATATCCTCCGATTGGATCATCTACCGGGCAGCCGGGGCTTGGGAATTCAAAGAAAACCCAATCAACAAAAGTAAAAGAATCTCCTATTGTCGTAATGGCGTCAAGAATGCCAATTTCTGAGGTTCCATATTGACTGGTAAGTGTTCCCGCAAATGATTTGTAAGCAACAAAGATAAGTGGAACACCGGTTCTTGGTGGGTATTTGAGCGCTTCGTCTGTGGGCGCAAATCCGTATGCTATATCTGGCGCCGTATCTGCGCGGAGTATTTCCTCTGGACTTCCCGGGACAAAGTCCCACATAGTGGGCGTCACCCACTGAACGCCCCAAAATAGCGACATGCTTATATCGTAACGATCTTTCAGTTCTCCATTAAGTCGATTTTCCTCGCTGTAACTAATTTCTGCGCCGATTATTTGCAGAGGGGCGCGGTGCCGCTTGTATTGCATAGTATCTGTTCTTACTGTGCCTACTAATTCTCCTGCTTCCTTTTCATATTCATAGCGGCCAGTAGAATAGACCGAATTAAGCAGCCTGGTACAGTTTCTATGCAAGCGTTCGGCCATCGCAACACATCCCGTCAGGGCGGACCCTGGCACGCTCCCTCAACATTCGACATTGAGAAGTAATTGTAACCTAGCAATTTCGAGACCAATACGCCCGTTCCCGTGGCGACCGGGTTAGACGAGAACCCGTTAAACGGCACGCGCTCCGCGGTATTGTATGCCGTTTCGATCGGGGACGCCTCGTCAATTTCCCATGACCTGGCCGAGCCGACATCGTCGCCTCCGTCGTCTACGATGGGCAGCACGCCCTTTATCTGATACTCGAACAGGTCTTCCCCGATTGGTCGAGACGAAACGATGATGGCCGGCTTGAGATTACCGCTGCCGCCACCGCCCGCATGCCGCATCGGCCGGAATGTCTGGCCACTGTCGCGGCTGCCGGTTACGATGCCGACCACAAGCGAATCAGCGAACACTACATTGGTGCCGTCGATCTCTCCAGGGCGTATCTCGCCCTCGTCCGTCTGTACGGCCACGTCCAACAGCGTGCGCCCCTCCACGGTGCGCACGCCGAGCACGCGGGCATACGAGACGGACACGCTCACTACTAAATGCTTCCGGTTTCAGGGTTGGCCACAGAATACACGCCGCCGAGATAAAGCGGTTCGGTGATTGCATGATTAAGACTGCCGCGAACAAGTTTTGCGTACGGGCCTTGCTCGTGGGTCGTCCCGCCAAGCGTTACGGGCCGCTTGGCCCTGCTCATATCGAGCATGCCTTCATTGTGACAATTGGCAATTACATCTGCGCGCAACACGATGACCCGCCCGCCGCGCCTGATTGTCAAGTCAATGCTGGGCGAAGAATCAGGAATGTCTAGAGTAAGCGTTCCGCCGCCTACGATAATTTCTCCTCCACGCTTGAGAAGAAATTGGCCCCTGCTCTGATAATACAAAGTAATGTCTGTTGCGTTGTATTCGATCGCTCCGCGCCCTCCCCAGGCGGTCATGTTAGTAATTACAGTAGATTCATTGGCGTAGAATTCGCCCCTGACTACGTCCATATTATCAAACGTCCCACCCTCCAAATAGGTAGACCCGTTGCCGGCCTGGTAATAGTTATTGCAATTGTTGGACCCACCACCCGCGCCGTAGTAAAATCTGCGCGGCCCGCGGTGCCGAACAAAGGCATCCGAACTCGCGTCCGCGTCGAAAACAAACGGCTGTCCGGCGCTTGCGGCGTCTGCGTTGAATGTTTCTTGGATCTCGAATGATTCTACGCCGGTTGTCAAACTGCTATAATCTACGTCATTTATTACGGAAATACCGTTTGACGTAGACAAAACAAGTTCAGCACCGTCTGCAAATCCGGTGGAGTCTGACCAGTTCGCGGCCGCCGCGCTGGTCGCATTCTCGTTTAGATATGCAATCGCCATAATTTATTCCTCCGAGAGATGGATGACCACGCGGCACGACTTGCCGCTATCTGCTGTGGTGTTCGCCACATGAATAAACGGTACGTCCCGAATATTAATATCGTCGGTAATTGCCTTGCTTGTCATGTTGGGCGTGATCGGCGTAGAAAACGATACAGCATCCGAAGAATTGCTTGTTAGGCTTTTTTTGATTTCAATGACCCCGGTTGTGCTGCTGTAATCAGACGGGATAACCTGCACCGATGCGTATTTGTACTGTGAGCACGGCACCGCTATGATCCTGCTGTCAAGATCGTAGATGCTTATGTCAAAGATTTCAGTGATCATTAGAAAACCCCCGGTAGGCTTTGCCACGCCAAACGCGCTACGCTGTCCGCTCGTGTGTACTCCGGCGCCGGCACAAAGGATGGATACGGAAACGAATGATCGGCCTTTAGAACAAGGTTAACGTCACAATATGGCGGACGTATGTATCTTTGCTGGGAACTAAGAATCTGCTCTATTTCCAGTGGTGCACGAATATTAGGAATGAACACTCCGGAAAATATGTCAAAGTCCTCTGTCTCTGACACCGACCCCCGAGTATTCGCAACCACGACGAGATCGTCGGCCGGGCCAAGCCCGGGATCAACTGTCCACTGCTCCGGGGGGCTGCCCCAGCCTATGCCCGAATCAAAAACCCATTCGTAGGAGATCGCGTAGGTGTGCAGGCTGGGATCTGCCGCCTCCTCTGGGGTGCTCGCGGACCTTCTCACTTGCCGTATGACGCCGGACCTAAACAGCAAGGGCACGCCTCCGATGACGTGCAGAAATCTTTGCTGTGCAAGCGCAACAGGCACGCTTCCAAATGAAAAGTCAATCGGAAGACCCAGGGCCGTAGCGGTTCCCGTGATTGTGTAATTGACGCGTACACGATCCAACACAATGGATCTGGTCGTGCGAGAGATTTCAGGTACCGCGCTGCCGACTTCTCCAATTGGCGTACCCTGTTCGTCTAATTCTATTGTCTTTGTGATAAGGGGAGACGCTACGGCCGCGTCGATTTCGATTTGGGTAGACTCGGGGAATATCTCAAATGTCACCTCTGTTCCGGGTTGCTTGGAAACGTTAGACGGGCTGCCCTCTACAGGAATCGTCGTATATGAAACTGTAACATCTGCAACATCTGTGCGACTGCCTACGGGCCGCACGTTTATTGCCGTCACCCGATACACCGTGCCTTCGATAAAGTCTCCCAGACCCGGCAAGGGCGGATCTACCGAACGCAGCGCAGAGTACACGTTGGGATCGTTGACATTGACCGGTACATTGCGAAATGTGCGATGGAGCGTTGATTCCTCTGACTGGAACGCCTGACGCACGGAAGTAACCAGGGGGGATTCGCTGCTCAACTTCTCCCCCGAATCTGCCGCACCTCATCGGCAATGGAGGCCACCAGGTCTTCGACCCTTACAAACGCGCCGGCCTGTGAGTTTATTGACGAGATCGTGTTGGCAAATTCTCTCTGTAGATCCTGCATCGCCTTGGCGTTGGCTTCGGCAATGACCCGCGCGTTCTCTTCCGCGGCCTCTCTCTCTGCCCTTCTACGTTTTTCGATTTCCTCCCGCCTTCGTGCTTCTGCGTTTTCGATCCCTTTAATTTCCTGCTGCGCAATCTTGTTGACCATTTGTAGTTGTATTTCGAGCAATCGCCGCTGCTCTCGAAGCATGTTGATCCTTACAGTATCGTTGGCCGGATCAGACATAGCCTCCTGTAATTCTTTAGCAACATTCAGCAGTTCGTTTTGAATGTCTCGCTGCTGCTGGGCGTTTCTAAGTTGAATTTTGCTAATTGGGTCCGTTTCGAGTTGCACAGCGGATTGTTCAATAATTGCCCGCAACTGCCTGTTGCGTTCTTCTGTGATCGCCCTTTCTTCTTGCAGTATTTTATCGAATGATCTTTGTGATCTTGCGCGCTCAGTAAAACTGATTTCAACCAGTAGTTTGTTTAGTTCTTTGAGTTCGGATATGTACCTTTTCTGAAAGAAAGAGGGAACGCCCTTTTCTAACTCGCTGGTGAGTTCGTTATATCTATCTCGAACTGCGGATGCCTGCTGAGATAGATCCTTTCCGCTTGCCGAGAGTTCATTTCTAAATTCCTCTACTCTTTTTTTCGCAGACCGAAAATACTGCGTTGCGCTAAAAATTGCATTGCCTAATTTGTAGAACGCGGCCGCGACGAGCGTAGCAATCCCCAGGATGCCGGCGATCGCCCCTTGGAGTTTGCGGGCCCCTTCCGTCGCCTTGTCCATTTTTGCGCCAAGCGACCCGAGCGCGGCGTCGAACTTGCCGCCCATTGAGCCGGCGGACTGCTTGACCTCGTCGATCGCCTTCACGGCGGCTCGCTTGCCCCGAACCTTCAGTTCGATGAACGCTTCGGCAATTTTATTGGCCATGGCGTATCCTTGCTAGCGGCTTGACTCGTCAGTGCCTCGGCGGTAAAATTGACGATCGAAAGGAGATGTCCATGGAACCCCTGATTCTCGTATTCGCCACGGTTTGCCTGTTATCAGCGATCGCGCACTGGACCGGGGCCCAAAGGCGCATCAAAGAAAGGCGCCTGCTCTCTGGGCTCTGCATCATCTCGATTTTTGTGCCAATCATCTGGCCGTTTGCCATGGCTTTCGCCCTATTCGGAGACGCCGCGCACGACTAGGCGATCGTGAGTTCTCCGGTCCCCTGGAAAGTCACTGAAACGTTAATCGCAGAGCCGGGCTGTGAAGACACGCTGAATGCGGACCAGAACGCCTGGCCCGTATACGTGCGCCCAGTCGCCGCTTGCAATTGAATCTGTGTCGGAGTCGGCAGCGCGATGTTTTCGGGCGTGCCTGGCGATGATACCGCAAAGATCGAATTATCGCCGTCAATCTGCACGTCTCCAGAAAAAACGCCCGCGATGGTAACGTCATTCTGCGCCCCAAGCGCAACAACCGGAGTAACGCTCAAAATACGCGCCCCCCCGTTTGTACCATCTACCGAAATGATATCATCGTTTGTGTCTTCGATTCCAATGCGGAAAGATAAATCGTGGCCCGGTGAGCCAAGGTCGACCGTGGGCAGTTTCACGGGATTCGCGCTGTTGATCCTCGCATTAATGCTAAATCTACCCTCAATTGGACCAACGTATCCCCAAGTGTTCGCGACCGTGGCCGTAAAATCTGTATCTTTTTCTACAGGAATCGAAAGGTCTACTGCAAAGCCGTATACGTTTGTGAGATAGAGATCCGTTCCGTTTTGCGTCACGTTGCACCGAAACGAGGCCTGAGCGTCTTTGGGGAACCTTCCCTGAGAAGTAATGCTCCAGTCGTATAGATCCTGCAAATACTTAGAAAACACAAGAGACGATGCGAATCCAGACGCGGGAATTTCCGCAGAACTGATTGTCAGCGTCGAAGTATAAAAGTCGATCGCATCAATAAGATCCTTTGTGGTGCTTGCGCCCGTGGCGGTCAGCGCACCGGTAATACCAGATGTTGCACCCATTGTCAGCCTTCCGTAAGATATGCGCGGAATGGAATAATCGCGGCGACGTGCTGATCATCGTACGGGCCGTCCTGCTCGGTCCCGTTCGGCTCAAAAGGATTTGTGCCGATCCCCGTGATGGCCGGAACCCACCTGAGCAAGCCGTGCGTGCTGCCGTCTCCAATGATCCGGGATACTACGGTTTCTCGATCCGATGGCGGGGCATCAACGTGATGCAGAACCCAGGCTTCTAAATTGAGCCATCCGTCGTCACTGTCAAACGTGGGGTCCCTATCGAACGAATACGAAAGAATCACGATCGGCTTTTCGTCGCACTTTGGAATCTCGCCCGGCGAAACGTGGCCAGACCAAACCGATTTTGCGTATGTCAAAGTCAGATCTTCATTTAGCCGATTGTATACGGCTTCCATTGCACTATAAACATTTGGCTTAGCCATTTGCTTGCCCCCCTCCTATTTTTCTCTTTACGGCAAAAACAAATTCCCTTGTAATGTCTTTGCCGTTGCGAATCAGCACGGGGCGCAGAAACGGCCTGGACTTCATGCGTGAAGTGCCGCGCTCGAGAAGCCGCCCGTATCGAACGCTGGTACCGAAGCCCCAGGCAAGCGGGCCCGTCTTCTCGTAAGCCAGGCTCGAGCGCAGCCGGCCCGTGCGGACAAACGGGGGGTTTCCCGGAGAAGACGAGACCCGGTGGCGGATCAATTGGCCCTCTGCGCCAGGCGCCGGCCTCATGCTCAGGGCGGCAATGTCCGACCCTCTTCGAGACGCCGCGCGCAGCCCGTCGTCGAGTGCGTCGGACAAATCAGAAAGGAACTTGGCGGAGTAATCACGAATCAAGTCTTGATCTCCACGGGAACGCGCTGGAGCCCGTCCGCGTACGCCTGACCCTCCCCCTTAACCTCATACGCTATGCTGTCTGCAATGATCACCGAAGACGCCGGCAATGCCAGCGGAACTCCGCTTGCCCGAAGTCTGGGAAGAAAGGCTACCCAGGTGGTGGTTGATTCGTTAACCAGACCGTCTCCAAGTCGCATGGTCTCAGACGCGCCCGACGGCTCAATCGTGCACGGGACGTGATAGGTTTCGGTCGCCTCGGTAGCCGTGGGCCTGCCCGCGGAATCGGGGCAATACACGGGCACGCTCACCTCGCATGTTGTCTCGAATCCGAGCGGGCCGTAATTGATCGGCGGCGATTTCACGCGTAGGGCCTCCTCCATGGCGCGAGCAGAGCCAAAACCCGACTGGTCACCTCCGTCGTCGCGGAGTATTGGCGACTGTCTACGCCGCGCGCCTCCTGATTGAGCGTCACAACATCACGTTGCGAAGTAAGGAACCAGGAATCGCATAGAATCATCACCGCTTCTTTAAGGTTGTCGGGTATTTCTGAATAACCGGCCGTATATGAGACCCGGATATTTCGATCTCCCTTGGCCCAGACTCCCCGGCTTTTTCCGCCGTGCTCCCAGGCCCACGACACACTGCCCGTAAGATACAAATTCCCGCGCTCATCTGCATAATAAGACGAAGAGTCTATGGCTGACTCGTAGGACGCCGCGCCATCGGACACAGACGACAGATACGCCACAGATTCTACGCTCGCTACCGGCCATTCACGCAGCCTCAGCGTGTCGATCCCGGATCCGCTGTAAACCTCCGTTCGAGAATCTAACTCAAACCCATTTGTGGTGTCTCGACCGCAATACTCGCGCACACGCGCGCTCGCGGTGTCGATCGCGCCCCCTATTCGCGCATCGTAGTCGTCTCCGGAAATTCCCCGGCTCGCCTTGTATTCATCGACTGTGACGAGCGCCATAGACTATTCCTCCGCATTGTCTCCGCACCCCGCATACTTGGCCTGATTCACAGAAAGGATCTTTGTCCCCTTTGGCTTTGGTCCTCGCTTCAAAACTTCCTTTGCAAAGTTGGACCGAATGAGTTGTTCTGCAAGTGAACTTTCCACCTGCATAATTTCGCCTTTTTTGTGCGAGATCCAATTCTTGAGAAGTTTGATTGTCTTCATGTCTGTGCTCCCTTGAGAAAACCCTCTGCGCCCGTTTCCGGACGCAAAGGGGAGGGAAAGGGGATGAGCCGGCGTGAAATCACATGACCTACGCTTCGAGGCCCCACTCGATGTTGCGGTCGGTGTCGGTGGTCGGCTCCTCGTCGCCACGACTCAGCACGGCCCACGCGACAACGTATGTACCGGCCGTGCCGTTTCCGCATGTGGCGTCAAGCGCGAGGAATCGGTCTTTGTCTCGAAGATCCACACCGAAGTGGAAAATCTTGTTGTCATCCGTCGCCGTGGGCAGCCGTCCGTCTCCGGTTGCGCCCGAGGCTTGCAGGCCAGTGATAGCAGAGTAGTCCGCATCGTTTGCGCCCGAGGCCGCAGTCGGCCCCTCGTACACACCGAGCGCCGTCATTGCAATATCGGTCGCACCCAATAGCACATAGATATCGCAACGGCTGAACCCGATGGTGTCCACGCTAACCGGGTTGGTGTCCCCGTACGCGCCGACAGGATCATCGTTATCAACAATTGCAGCCGGAAGAATGATCGGAACAATCTTCTGTTGTGTTGCAGTAATCATCTTTATTTATCCTTAGTCTTTGAGACCAATTACCAGCGACGGGCGGGTCGAGTCAGAGCCGCCTACGTTGTGATTGTTGATCGCAAGCCGCCTCAGTGCGCGGAATCCGATCTGGTCGTATTCGAAGTAGCGATGCTCGCTTGACATGATTTCGTCCGAGCCCGTGACCTCTCCGTATTTGCTTGCGCCCGGGAACGATCCAGCAATAGCGCTGATCTGATCGCTTGACGGACTCGACGGCATCGAATCGGAGAAATACACCGGGTAGTTCCAGAATGTCGCGTCCGCCCCGCTCGGGGAACTAACGTCACCATTGAACAAACCCCGGCCCGAATCAGACACAGTCGCCGCACTGGCCGCAAACCGAAGGAAAACGGATCCGAAAAACGCCCTGTGGCAAACGATCGCCACCCCGCCGGCGCCCCACGCGGAAGACGGAATAAGCGAAAGCCATGTCGAAATATCCGCGACATCATATTCCGACCAAAGCGGCGTGCTGAGCGCGGCGTCATAATGGTCCACGCCTGAGGCCGTGAACGCCTCGGCATTCATGCCTCGATACCCATTCAGGCCGAGCAGCCCCGAATCATCGGCGTATTTATCAAATCCGCGCTTGACGTCTCGAGAAATAACCTCGGCAAGATTAATGGCACTCCCGCCAATAAGTTCTCTGTTAACCCGGACAATGCCGCCCTTTTTAGCGGCAACAAGTGTCACATTGTCAAATTGGGGATTATTTTGCTCCTCAATTTGCGAACCCTCGCCGATATCCCCCACAATAAAGCGCTCTGTGACACGCGACATTGTGGCCGTGTCGCCGGGCATCGGAGTCGTGCCGACCGCACGCGAAAAGGCGCCGTATTCGTTGGGATAATCGAGAAGGTCCGGAATGAATTCATTGGGGACAAGCGCGCCGCCCAATTCATTCGTAGTCGTACCCAAAGCCTTGGACAGGTACCTGTCTTCCGAGTTGTTGCGATACTTTCCAAGTTCGCCCGGATAGAGTTCAATCAGTCGATTGCGGACAGCGGCGCCGTAGAGAAACGCCTTTTCCCCGGACGAGAACGCCGGCGGAGCGGGCGCGCGGCCAGGAACGCAGTAAGACCGTCCCGACTTGACGATCGAGTCGTACGCCTTGATCTGGCGCCCTAGGGCGCTACTGGGAGTGTTGAACGAGTGCACGGCCGGCTCCGCGGCGCGCGCAAGCCTACCGCCCTTGGTGGTCATGGATCTTGCTCTCTGCCTGGACTTGGGTGGAGATTCATACTCGTCCTCGTCCATTTCTTCGGTCTGTTCTGGGTCCTCAGCCTGCGGAGACATGACTTCGACTTCCTCGCCCGCGTCCGCGCTGACTTCGATGGTCACTTTCTTTCTTTCGATCGATGGCTTTGTCCAAATGGACCTGACATCATCAAGCGTCCACCCTTTGAGTTCGACGTTTTTACCAATCCATTCGCAGGCATCCTCAGTATTCATCGACTCCAAAGACTTGATCGCATCGTCGTCAAACGCGCCGGACCTCTCAAGATCCTTAATCAGCGCGTATCTGGACTTGTACCTATTCGCAGACATTGCAATACCTCCAGTATTGAAAACCTTGTGTTCTCACGAAGGCATCGGTTCGAGGCGGCAAGGCAGATGCGGTTGCGCCCCAAAGGCTGCTGTTCGCCCAAGTGGCCCGCCTCGCAATCAAGCAAGGCGAGCCATGAATCATAGCCCCTTCACACGAGAAATCAACGGCATGAAATCAACGGCATGCCAAATACCCCAAACGGTGTCAATATCGCCGATTTCGGGGACGAGGAAAATTTTTCGGGGTGTGGACTGCGCGCCTCCGGGTTGCTAGGAATCCACGTAACGGACAGTTCCGCCCAAAACCATTTTCGGACAATTGATCGGAATTCTTTTCCACCCCCGTATTTTTGGATTTCCTTGTCTGTTGGGGGCCCCTTATCCAGGGCGTCGTAACCAATCGAAACAGACACCCCAAAGTCTTCCGCATCTCGTAGCAATTGCTCCCCGCGCTCTGACCTGCGTACACCAAAGCGAACAATCCAAAGACCATTCGACAATTTAGGATATCCGGTGCGGGCCTTTCCAATAAAATTGGGCTCGTCGTACATGTGATCGAAAAACACAGATCGGTTTTCGCCAAAGTACCCAATGTCTGCGCCCTCCGGCACGACTACCTCGTCGTCCTGATCAATTCTGGCCGTGTTCGCAACTACCACGAGTTCGCGACGGTCGCCATCTTTTATGACCTTGGACGACTCAGAAATCCCAGATCGGATTTGCACGTCTGCGTCTTTTCGCATCCATGAATTATGCGCCCTGATTCTTGATTTGATTTCTGAGATTGATACGCTATTAGTCATTTATTTACCCCCGGGCGCGCTGGCCGTAACCGTGCATGTGCAATTGGGCCTCGCGGGAGGCCAATACACATCTCGGGTAAACCTTTCGGTTTTCCCGCCTGCGGTTACAGACTGGCCCGCACGCAAAAACGGCTCGTCAATTGGAATCCCATCCTTGAACATTTCTCCGAGCGCGCGGTGCACAGCGCTCGTTCCGGGTATCCAATACTTGAGCGACACGTTCGATTCTTTGTACCTTGCAATCTTGCCTGCGTTTGATGCGTTGAGAACCTCGGTGCGTGCAATTCGCTCCGAGCGGTATTTGGCAAAGTCGGTATCTCCCTCGATAGCCGAGGCGATCTCGTCGATACTGTCGCCCGCATCCAACCCGGCGCGGATGCGTAACTCTATGGCCTGGGCCGTGTGGTCGGATATGTCGCGTGACAACTGACGCACAAGGCTTGTCTGCACATCCGCGATAGCGCGCGCGTTGGGGAGCGTGAGCGGGTCCGTCCCGACCGGTTCGTCCAGTTCGATTGCGCCGATATCGAATCCGACGCGGTACATTTGTCGGAATTCGGGTTCCAACACAAACTCTAACTGCGCTTCGAGTTCGCTTAGGTCGATCGCATTACCCGCACGAATCGACGAGGCCGCGTCCTGCTGCGCGTCCAACATAAAGTCGGAAATGATAGACCCGAACTGAATCACCGCGGCCGCGACGAGCGCCCTTTGAGACGTAAACGCTTGCTCCTGGTCTTCATTGAGACTCACGCCGGACGGAGGATTGATCGTAACGGGCGGCTCATTCTCGTCGGACTTTGTTGATATTCCGCATTCGTAACACGAGAAGTCGTACGGGTCGTCTCGAATATGCCGGTCTGCGAGCGTGGCAACGATTGCGAGCGGCTCGGGCGCGCTCTTCGTTTCCTCCTGGGCCGATTCTCCCGAGTCCAATTCCTCCGACGCCCCGACTTCGGACTCGGTGGTTTCGTCCGTGTATGCGTCTTCTCCGCTCTTCTCGTCGCTGCAATTATTTTCGACTGCTCGGATTTCCCGCTGCGGCCCGCTTTCCAACATCTTGATTTCGTGGACACGATGATCGTTAAGTGTGAAGAATGGTTGCTGGGGCTGCTGCTCGCCCGACTGCTCAATCGGTACACCGCTAATACGGTACCTATCGCCCTCCGATCCGATGCTGTCCAAGTTTCGCTCTGACCGAACCTCGTTGATGTTCCGAACACCGGAGCGCAAATCAATTTCCGCGATCCTGGCCTCGCGTTCAATGTCCGCGAGAAGCGGATCATCATAAGCGAAGAAATGTTCTCCAGGCTCCAGGCCAAACATCGGGAGAAGCATTTCTGTAAGATGGTCCGCGGCCCGATTGAGAAGTGGGCGTATGGTCATGCCCCAGAATTGATCGTCCCCAACATTTGCAGACGCCAGATTTGCGCTGTTGAGTTCAAGGAGAGACTCGGGCACTTTGAACGCGTTCCGGATCGTAGCCTTGTGTGTATTGAGTTTTTCGATCGTTTGCAAGTCTTTGGACGAAAGCATTGGTGACGACACACTCATGCCGGCGCCAACAATTGCACGAGATTTGCCCACTGACCCGCGCGTAATCTTGCCTAAATACTCCATGAAATTGTTGATTGCTGTGTCGGACCCGTAAACCGTTGGGTCTAAAGTAATAAAGGCCAACGGTATGTTTCCGTTGTCAATAAATTCAAGATCGAAGTCTTCATTTTCAGCAACGATCCGTGCGGCCTGATAGCACCAGTGGAGCGGGCCGTAACCATGATATGGATTCTCGGGATGATCTGAAAACTTGAAATGCAATACCTCTTTTGCCGGGTACTCTACAACTCTCGATCGCTCTCGTCCGTACGCGTACGAGCCCACAATCCCGTCAATGTCTGGCAAAATCTGCGTGTATTGCGGCAACATGGGCCACAAATGCTCGGGAAAGCGCCCACCCTCTACCAAATGGAACATTTCGCCGGTCAGTAAAGACATAAGGAAACGCTGATAATCGAACGCCTCGCCGTTTTGGAACGTGTTGGGCCGAGTGAGAAGGTTGAGCACGGGGTGATCGGTGACCTCGTCGGTATTGCCGCCCATTCCCGACCAGGTCGCGGCCTTGCGACCCATGCGTCCCGAACGGAGTATGTGCTCCGTTGTTGAGCGAGCCCTTCGCGTTTTCACCTTTCCGGCCCTCTGGATGCGCACCGATCCGGTGCGATAGAGCCGGAGCGGCTGCTGAGACGCGGCAAGCGCGATCGTGTCTGCGCAGTTGTACACATAACCACGAGCCACGTCAAGCAATTCGATAGCGTCGATGTTTCGGCTGTAGATTGATCGCGTGCGGTCCCGCACGGTGACCGTGGCTTCAAGATAGTTAGAAATATCCCGCACGGCCTTGGTTTGAATTTGTTTCGACTCGGTCATGCATTGACTCCGAAGCCGGCTTGTTTCTGCGTCACCTTGCTACCACGACTTCCACATATGGCCATCATGAATTTTTTCGTCTGGCATTATAGCGTGTGGCTTGAGCGGGCGGGAAGCATCAAGGTATACTATTCCGTATCTCAGCGCGTCAAGCGCGTGATCCATACCATCTATCGGCTCGTCTTTGTCGCTTCCGTCCGCGCGTTTCTTCCATTCGTAAGATTCAAACTCTCGAATGGTATTTTTACATTCTCCATCAACCGTGAGTCGCGGAATGCCATCGCCCGGGTCTCGCAGACGGTCGCGAACGAGATGACACCCGTCTACTTTCTTTATCCTCTTATCACAGGGCAGCACATTTGAAAACTCCTGCCTTAGTTGTGCGCCCAACTGAGACGCGGCATTGTCATACACCACAACGGCTTTCTCCCCGCCCAACTCTCTAACCGCTTCAATTTTTTCGGGCCAAAGCATACGGCTCTTGTACGCTTCGGCCGCAATGTGCACGCGTCCGTCTCCGTCGATTTCGAGCCGCAGGGCAGCGAACGGGTCAGTGTAGCCGTCATCGACCGCCACAAGCACGCTGGAGGGCTCATTGGCCGCAGACCTGACGTGCCGGCCGTGTGTGAACGTGTCGTACACAAGACCCTCGGCCTGGACCCAGTGACCGAGAAGGTACCGCTCCCTGGCGGTTCCTTCAAGCATTTCGAGCGTGCCCAGGACGTACTCGCGCCCCGCTTGCGTCCAGTCCCCCTCGGCTTCATTCCACCACTTGGGATTGTCTTTGTGCGTGGTCTTTATGCGTTCGGCCTTGCCAGACATGGCCCACTTGTTGATCCAGTGTGTCGGCACGCCCGGGTTACATTCCAGGGTGATTTGATGCTTGCTTGTTTTGAAGTTGCGAGCCCGGGTCATGAGTTGCACAACTGGCGCAGAATCGCGAATATCTGTGGCCTCAAACACATAGATGCGGTCGTACTGAGACGACATAACTTTGTCCGCATCCTCTTTGGTGTCAATGCCGCCAAGCCTGATCTCTGAACCATTGGGGAAGACGTACTGATCGCGCAGTCTGCGGGTCGGGCCGAGCAATGCGGGGTGCCCGGCCGGCAACACGGCCTCTTCCCACTCGTCGAGTACCGTACTACTGAGCGATTTCTTGATTCGCCGGAGAAATAGTTGCCGAGAGCCTGGGCAGTTTTCGGCTACCGCGAGCGCCTTTTCCAGGTCCGCGCGCGTCTTCCCGGTGCCTGCGGGCCCTTCGTACACGACGACACGGGAATCAGACGCCCACAGTTTGCGGTGATTCCCGGTCGGCACATAATATTCTTCGACACATTCGGTCACACGGCATCCTCGACATCTTCGAGTTTGTGGACCTTGTAATGAGTCATGATCGTATTTTCCACCTCTTGCCTGACGGGCCCATCCATGCGATCCCACACTTCCTTGACGAACTTAAAGTCACCTTCCATCGCTTTTTCTAGGATGATATGGCACAGCACCTTTGCGGCCTGGTAATCATTCATCTTGAGCAGTTTTCTAAGATAGTCAGTCAAGAAAACCGTGCCCTTGGGAACGCCGCGCGGGTTTCCGCTTTGTCCGGGTTTCCAGCGGTATTCTTTGGGGGGGACGACCCCATTAATGGGGCTTGCGTCTTTAGGCACTTTTTTCGCCTGTGCGGCTTGTTTTTTACGCGGGCCCGTCATGCTTTTATTCCTTTGTTGTTTAGGATACGCCCTCTCGCTTGAGCAACTTTCCGGCCGCGCTCCTTGCGCGCGTCGGCGTCGTCGCCTTGATCTTTGATTTTAGGTCGGGCGTTTCGGTTTCAATGATTGCGGCCGTGCGAACAAATGCTTGCTCGATCGCAGCCTTGTTGAGATCGCCCCGAAAGTAAAGCACGGCCCCGATGGAAAGCCCGACGAGCGCGAGGGCGAACAGGGGCGGATAGAACGCTCCGCCGATGAGTCCGGCTCCGAGCGCGCCGCCTACAAGCGCAAGCCCGATGCGCGCGCGGTACGCTGCGAACGCCGCGGCCATGAGGATGGCGACTCCTGGAACGATCAGGTACACGCTGGGTCCGGCCGGGATCGTAAACCCGTCGGCCTTGAGGACGCGTGTGAATGCCCCCCCGGACGCAACAGCCCCGCCAACGTCTACCGTTGCGGGCTGCCCCGTGAAATCGCTGGAAAGGTCGCTGCCGCTTGCCACGGCTCCGGCGCCAATGCCCAGGCCGCTGGCCTCGACCATTCCGCCTGATTCAGTGTAGATTTCGACTTCGAGCCCGCTTTCTTGCGCGGCCCTGATAATTTCTTGAATGTCTTCGGAAAGGCGCGTCATTCCGATTTCTCCCTGTTGCTTTGATCCATGTTTTTCGGCGCCCTGAGAATAATACGGTACTTTGTCGGCATGACTTCGGTTCTCGAGACTTCGGTCTTTCCCGGCGTGATTCGAGTACGTGCCGGCTGAGACTGCGTGCATCCAGAGATTGCAATAGCAATCGGGATCAATATTTGTAAGCGTTTCAAATTTGCCCCCTTTGCTTTACTAGGTCTGAAACGTGAACCTGTGACCAATGAGCCCGGGCGATTGGGGCTGCGCGTTGATTCCTTCGATCTTGCGAATTGCAACCCTGCCCTGATTCACGAACCACTCGGCATCGTAACTGGACGGG
>Ga0272441_10001806_pt1 | contig 44992 bp, 40 predicted proteins | sample SSMProp6N_FD_193582 | JGI IMG/M metagenome (GOLD analysis project Ga0272441, IMG submission 193582) | Marine sediment archaeal communities from Little Sippewissett salt marsh, Falmouth, MA, United States - SSM-Prop-6N | ecosystem: Environmental > Aquatic > Marine > Wetlands > Sediment ... | reverse complement strand
GCAGCGGAACCCCGGCCGCCCGAAACGACAGGATGGTCCGGATGCACTTGGAGCAACGGCAGCAGTTGTGGTGGCTGTCGCGGTTCTCAAAACAGACGCGCAAGCGCCGCAGTGCTTCGGGCCATTCGGCCAGGAGGGCGATCTTGTCCGGGCGGATGACCTCGTATCCGTCATCCAGAACCCGGAAGCGGTCGCTGCCCAGGAGCGGCTTGGTGAACGGATGGTTGCCCCATCGCACGTTCAGGACCGGCAAAGGAACGCAGCCCGCCGCCAGGGCGCGGTCGAACGCCCGCTGAAGCAGCATCAGCCCGCCCACGAGGTGGGTCCCCACGCTGTGCCGCCACCCCGTCGGCAGTTCGTGGAAGTTGCTGACCATCGGCGTCGGCTCAAGGCCGATGTTGCCGAGGATCTCCCGCGCATCCGCCAGCAGGCCCGCGTATTTCTCATCCGCCCGCGGCTCGTCCAACCAGATGTCAAACCCGTGCATGACGACGGCCGCCCCGATCCGCTGGCTGCGGCGCCCCATCAGGCCCCCGTGGTGGCGATACACCGTGAAGCACGCGTCCACGCCGCACGAGAACGCCACGACGGCTTCGCCCGGACGAGTCGCCGGCGGCGGCTCGACTTCCTCGGCGGCCGTGATGGGTACCGGAACGTACTTGTCCGGATACCACGCGTGCGTGATGGCCATGAATGCCTCGAGGTTCACCAGCAGCGACGGCGAGACCTTCCCCTCGACAAACACGGGCCGGCCCCACCGCATCATGGGGAAGAGGAACGAGACGACGAACGGGTCGGCCCAGGTCGTCACCGCGTGCCGCCACTTCGCCGGCACGCGCCACCAAAGGCGATGCCGCTTGCCCTCGGGGTCGTCGAGCGACGCGGCCAGGGTGAGCCATTGGCCCTCGGCGACGGGCGGCTCGAGCCGGAGCCGCGCCGTGCGATCGGTCGTGTCGTTCGTCTCTTCCATGGCCGCTCCGTGGCCTATGCCGCGTACGAGCGCCCTTCGTCCAGCATGGCCAGGTAGTTCTCGAGCGGGACGTAATTGGCGACGCTGTTGCCCGTTCCCAGGCAATACCCGCCGCCGGGCATGCAGGTGTCCAGCGTCTCGCGGACGCGGTGCCGGATGGCGGCCTCGTCGGCCCGGCAGAGGAAGTCTACGTCGATGCCGCCCAGGAGGGCGATGCGACGCCCGTAGGTGTGCTTGATCTGCCGCACGTCCTCGATTGTGTCCTCGAAGCTGTGCTTGGCGTCGACTCCAACGTCGTCGATCAACTCATCTATGATCTCCGTCAGATTGCCGCAGGAGTGCAGCAGGTAGGGCCGACCGGCCGCGTGGGACATCTCGGCCATTCGCTTGTGGCCGGGCAGGACGAACTTCCGCATGTCGTCCGGCGCGAAGAGCAGCCCGGTCTTGTGGCCCATGTCGTCACTGCCCCAGGTGATCTTCACGCGTTCGAACTGGAGGAGGTGCCTCAAAGCGATCTCGAAATACTCGAACAGCCGCCGCGCGATATCGGCCACCAGATCCCGGTCGTCGTGTAGCGCGTAACAGAGCGTCTCGTATCCCATCAGCCACGTCAGGTACTCGCAGAAGTGCGCGAAGCCCCCGGAGCCGATGATGCACATGTCTTCGGGAAGGTTCTCCGAATACCACTCCAGCTCGGCCGTGGCGTCGGGGGCGTTCGGGTCCGGCCAGGGATACGCGTCGAACTCCTCGCGGTTGGTGATCGGGCCAGCATGCTCGTCCTGGTAGCTGCGCCCGCCGTTGCGGGCCAGGGCCGCCGTATCGGCAACGTTGGCCCTGTTGAGCGGCCACTCCTGCCCCGCAAGCCCCACCCGGACGTAGTCGAACCCGCAGAATCGCTGGACGGCGATGTACTTGCGGCGTGCGAAGTCGCGGTGGCCCTCGGGCACGCCGGCCGACAGGTTGAACCGCTCGTAGATCGCGTCCTGGATCTCGCCGTCCTGGAACAGCTCAATGTGATAGGCACGCTTCGGCGTCCCGCGGCGGAGGACGTTGTCCACCAACCCGGGCCAGTCGGGCGTTGCGGGCTTCTCAAGCCCTGGGTATCGGTTCACGTCCTGACTCCTTTCCGTAACGTCTCGGCGGCGGATTGGCACTCGACCGTTGGTCGGCCCAGACGCCGGCGGACGTCGGTCTGCATCTGGACGATTCGATCGCGCAGACGGTTGGCGAGGGCCTGGCCGCCGAGCTTCCGGGCCTCCGCCTGCGCGACCGGCTCGCCGTACTGGACAACGATCCGGCCGGGCCGGGGGAGGCGTTTTTCCCGCGGCCACGCCTCGAACGCGCCGTCGATCAGGACGGGCACGGTCCATGTCGCGGCACGCTGGCTTAGCAGGGCCACGCCCGGCCGGAACGGTCCGATCCGCCCGTCTCGGGTGCGCGTGCCCTCGGGGAAGACCAGCACCTGAGCGTTCTTCCGCAGCCGCCGCATCGCTTCCTTCAGAGCGCCGGTGTCGGCGGCGTTGCGCTTCACGGGGAAGGCGTTGAGCGACTCGATGAGCCATCGGAACGGCCCGGAGCGGAACAGCGAGTCGCGGGCCATGAAATTGAGTGGGCGACGCAGGCCGAAGCTCACCAGGACCGGGTCGAGGAAGCTCTGGTGGTTGGCGACGTACGCGACGCCGCCGCCCGTGGGCTCGTGGTGGCGGCCGAACACGCGAGCTTTCCAAAGGGCCGTGAAGCCCAACTGTGCGACGGGCTGCAGCACGCGGTAGAGCCAGCCTGGCGTTTCCACGTCGGCGGGCAGCCACAGGCCGAAGCGGGGGTTCGGGTGACTGCGGGGGGCGGCCGTCAGCTTGGCGGCGGTCACGGGGCGGTCTCCACATGGCGGCGGAGCGTCTCGACCATCTGCTCGACGGTCAGATCGGACGTGTCGACGACGATTGCGCCCTCGGGCTGCACGAGTGGGGCGACGCTGCGCGTTCGGTCGCGCTGGTCGCGCCGCTCGATGGCCGCGAGCACGTCGAACTCGTTCACCTTCTCTTCGCGCTCGGTGAGTTCCTGCGTCCGCCGCCGGGCGCGGACCTGGGGCGAGGCGTCGAGGTAGAACTTCACGTCCGCTTCGGGGAAGACGACCGATCCCTGATCGCGTCCCTCGGCGACGAAGCTTCCGAGCGACTCGCCGATCCTCCGTTGAAGCGCAACCAGCACCTCACGAGCCGCCGGCGAGCGCGCGATGAAGTGCGAGTTCTCGCTCACCTCGTCGCGCCGGATCGCGTCCGAAACGTCCTCGCCGTCGAGCAGCACCCGGACGCCGGCGGCGGTGGGCTCCAATCGGATGTCCGCGGACCGCACGGTCGCGACGAGGGCCGCCTCGTTCGCAAGGTCCACGTCTTCGCGAAGAGCCTTGAGTGTGGCCGCGCGGTAGGTCGCCCCGGTATCGAGAAACGCAATGCCGAGGGCTTCGGCGAGCCCCCGGGCGGCCGTGCTCTTGCCCGACCCCGCCGGTCCGTCGATGGTCACGATCATGCCAAGAGTTTACCGCGAGCGTGGGAGACACAATAGGGGGTGCCCGCACGCCGGGGGTCCCTGATCCCTCGGCATTGTCCCACGGAGGATCGGGCCTGGCAGGGAGGGTTACTCGATCGTCGCGGTGCGGCCGAAGCTGCTGAGGGCCTTGATGTAGTTCGCCCGTTCGAAGGCCCCGGGCTCGGCGCACTTCTGCTGGCTCATCACGCCCTTCATCTCGCTGACGGAGTTGTAGCCCTTCTGCTCCATGAGGCGGATCAGTTCGCCGCGGATGCCCGCCAGCGCTCCGACGCCGTTCTTGAGCAGCGCCGAGCAGAACATCGCCACGTCTGCCCCGGCGAGCAGCACCTTCGCCGCGTCCTCCCCCGTGTGCAGGCCGGTCGTCGCCGCGAGCGACGCGGTCACCTTGCCGTACGTGATGGCGATCCACCGAAGCGGCAGACGGTTCTCGAACGGGAGCGAGAGCGCCAACGTCAGCGAGACCGCGAGGTCCTTCACGTCGATGTCCGGCTGGTAGAAGCGGTTGAAGAGCACCAGGCCGTCCGCGCCGGCCTCGTCGAGTTGCTTCAGCATGGCCGCCGTCGAGGAGAAGTAGGGCGACAGTTTCATCGCCACCGGAATCGACACGCTCGACTTGACGGCCTCCAGCACGCCGAGGTACGCCTTCTCAATGTCCGCGCCCGCGACCTCGGGGTTCGTCGGCAGGAAGTACACATTGAGTTCGATCGCGCTCGCTCCGGCGTCCTCCATGTTCTTGGCGTACTTCGTCCAGCCGCGGGACGACACCCCGTTGAGCGATGCGATGACGGGGATATCGACCGCTGCCCGCGCCTCGCTGAGGTGCTTGAGGTACTCATCCGGGCCCAAGCGGAACTCGTGCGCCTCGGGGAAGTAGCTCAGCGACTCGGCGAAGCGGTCGGCCCCGTAGTGCAGGTAATGCTCGATAGCGGCCGCCTCGTGCTCGATCTGCTCCTCGAACAGCGACCAGAGAACCACGGCCCCGGCGCCGGAATCTTCCATCTTGCGAATGTTCCCGATGTCGCGGCTCAGCGGCGAGGCGGACGGTACCAGCGGGCTTCCGAGTTCCATCCCCATGTACGTGGTCGTCAGGTCCATGCGAGGCTCCTTTGGCTGGCGGTTCGCTCAGTCTGTGGAATTGTAGCCCCTCGCGCAACAGAAGGCCGCCTGCGGTTCCGGGAACCACCGGCGGCGTTGATGCGGCCGAAAGGATTCGAACCTTCACGTCCTTACGGACACAGGCACCTGAAGCCTGCGCGTCTGCCAATTCCGCCACGGCCGCGGATGCTTCCTTCACTCTAGCAATCCCGCGGGTCAAGTCAACCCTGATCGCCGCACAACAGCATCAAGCAGGGATGAACGCGGATAAACGCGGATAGAGGGAAGGCCAAGGCGCATCAATCTACGAGCCACGACCGCCAGGGAGCGGGAACTCGCTGCCCTGCGATGAGCCCCGCTCGGTCGCGCCTCGCCAGGGAAGCCCCTGGCGCAGTCAGCCAGACGGGTTCAGCATCCGAATGCATCTGCGGCCGAGGCCGTTTCGGAATACCGGGAACCGCAAGAGGGGCGAGGCGTCTAAGGCCGTGGAACTTCGAGTAAGGAGCTGATTATGAAAGCGATTGCGCGACTGACGATTGTGGCGGCGGTGTGCGGTCTTCTGGCGGGCGGGGCGTGGGCGGCCGAGCCCACCGGGGCGGATGCGGCGAAGATCCGCGTGCCCGACCCCAAGGCGGTGGACCTGGCGATCTGCCTCGACACCTCCGGCTCGATGAGCGGTCTGATCGAGTCGGCCAAGCAGAAGCTTTGGGCGGTGGTCAACGAGTTGGCGATGCAGAAGCCTCGGCCGGTGCTGCGGGTGGCGTTGTACCACTACGGCAACAGCGGGCTCGACCCCAGGACCGGCTGGGTCAAGCAGCTCTGTCCGCTGACCAGCGACCTCGACGCGGTGTACGGGGCGCTGTTCCCCCTGCGGACCAACGGCGGCACGGAGTACGTCGCCCGCGTGGTCCGGGCCGCCACGCAGGAACTCGAATGGAGCAAGGACAAGCGGGCCCTGCGGATCATCTTCGTCGCCGGCAACGAGCCGGCCACCCAGGACGAGGCCACCTACAAGCTCCAGGACATCTGCAAGGGGGCCGCCAGCAACGGCATCATCGTCAACACAATCCACTGCGGCGACGACGCGACCGGCCGGCGGACGGGCTGGTCCGACGCGGCCGCCTGGGCCGACGGGCAGTACGCCTTCATCGACCAGGACCGCGGCACGGTGGTCATCAACACCCCGCACGACAAGCGGCTGGCCGAACTCAGCGCGAAGCTGAACACGACGTACCTGGGCTACGGTGCGAAGGCCGAGGCGGGCAGGGCGAACCAAGTCGCCCAGGACGCCAACGCGGCGAGGATGGCCCCCGCGGCCGCGGCGCAGCGGGCCGGGGCGAAGGCCTCGGGCCTCTACACGCAGGCTGGCTGGGACCTCGTGGACGCCTCGAAGCAGGAAGGCTTCGAGCTGGAGAAGGTCAAGGACGAGGACCTGCCGGAAGAGATGCGGAAGATGACGCTGGAGGAGAAGAAGGCCCACATCGCCGAGATGGCGACGAAGCGGGCCCGGATCCAGAAGGAGGTCCAGGAACTCAACGCCAAGCGCGACGTCTACGTCAAGGAAGAGATGGCCAAGAAGGGCCTGAACGAGAATGCCTCCCTCGACAACGCCCTCCGCGAGGCGATCCGGACGCAGTACAACAAGTAGGAGCGCCGAGCGGTCGGACGTGGATCGCGAAGAGGAACGGGATTTCAGGATTTCTGGGATTTGAGGGATGGTGACTGATGAAGAACTCCCATCTCTGAAAACCTCGAATCCCTGAAATCCCTTTCCTTGCCCAACGCATTCGGCGAACGCGGCGGCGCCGGCGTCAGACCTTGACCTTCAGCCGTTCGCCCTTCTTGAAGTCGGCGCAGAGCGTCCCAAGCAGCTTGGCGGTGTTCTCCGCGTCGCGGAGGTCGAGCATCTCCACCGTCGAGTGCATGTAGCGGTTCGGGATGCCGACGATGGCCGACGGGATGCCGCCCTGCTTCGTCCAATACGCATACGCGTCGGTCCCGCCGGTGATGCTGAACGTCTCCGTCTGGAGCTTGACCTTCGCTTTCCGGGCGGCCGAGCGCAGCCGCTCGATCAGCAGCGGGTGATTCTCCCGACCGACCGACACCGTCGGCCCCTCACCCATCTTGATCTCGCCGTGCTGCTTGACGTTGATGCCCGGCGTCTCCGTGGCGTGCGTGACATCGACGGCGACCGCGATGTCGGGTTTCACGTTGAAGACCTGCATCTGGGCGCCGTTGAGGCCGGTTTCCTCCTGAATCGAGCTGCACGCGTAGAGGGCGCACTTGAGCTTCGCCTTTTGCCCGGCCGCCAGGCGAAGGGCCTCGATTACCGCCCACGTGCCGATGCGGTTGTCGAACGCCCGCGCGACGCCGACGTTCTTGTCCAGCATCTCGAAGTCATCGGCGAAGGTAACAGGGTCGCCCACGGCGACGCGCTTCTCGGCGGCCTTGCGGTCCTTCGCGCCGATGTCGATCCAGCACTCGTGCATCTTGGGCTGCTTCTGGTCCTTGTCCTTGTCCTTCAGGTGGATCGCCGTCGCGCCGACGACGCCGCGAACGATACCCTTGCTCGTGTGGATGTTGACGCGCTTGGCGCGAACCAAAGCTGGATCAACGCCACCGATCCGCTGGAAGTAGATGTACCCCTTGTCGTCGATGTTCTTGATCATGAGGCCGAGCTCATCGACGTGCCCGTCGAGCACGATCTTCGGGTCGCCGTCGGGGTTCAGCACGGCGACCGCGTTGCCGTAGGCGTCGGTGCGGACCTCGTCGGCGAACTTGCGAGCGTAGGCACACCAAACCCTCTGGTTGGCGGCCTCATACCCGCTGGGCGATGGCGTCGAGAGCAGCTTCCTGAGAAAGTCCAGGGAATCCTTCCGCATGGGATGTCCTTTCGGTCTCGGGCAGTCGCGGAAGCATAGCCCATTCGCCCCCCCGAATGCAACCCGCCGGAACGTGCCCGGTGAGCCAGACCGCTCTGAGAACAACGCGCGATCACTTCGCCCCGCTAGCCGCGACCGTAAGGGAGCGGGGCGCTGCGAGGCGCGTTTCGTGCCCGACTCCCGCTCCCTTGCGGCCGCCGCTCGCCCTCGCAGTCCGTCGGAAGCTCGACAGTTCGCGGAACTGGGAATAGACTTGAGCGCCATGGCCAATCCCTACCTGGAACGCCGGTACCTATTGAGTTTCGAGAGCCGCCGCCTGCCGCACATCTTCACGGATGTGCTGGTGATCGGGGCGGGCGTGGCCGGGCTGCGCGCCGCCATCGAGGCCGCCCGTCACGGGCAGGTGATCGTGACTGCCAAGGGCGAGCTGCGCGACTCGAACAGCTATCAGGCACAGGGCGGCCTGGCGGCCGTGATGACCGCCTCGGATACGCTCGAAAGCCACGTGACAGACACGCTCGCGACGGCCGCCGGGCTGGGTGACGAGCGGGTCATCCGGCACGTCATCGCCAAGGCCCCCGAGCACATCCGCGAGCTCGGCGAGTGGGGCGTATCGTTCGACACGGCCGAGGGCGATGCGCTCGACCTCGGGCGGGAAGGCGGACACAGCGCGAATCGCATCGTCCATGCCGACGGGGATGCGACGGGCCGGGCCGTGACCGATGTCCTGATCGCGCGGGCTCAGGCAACGGACGACCTGAAGATCTTCGAGAATTGCTTCGCGGTCGACCTTCTCACCGATCCGCCCGGCGGCGGGGCGGGCGCCACGTGCCTGGGAGCACTCACGTTCCACCCGCGCTACGGGCTGCAGGTTCTGCGGGCACGGCAGACGATCCTGGCGGCGGGCGGCGCGGGCATGTTGTGGCGGGAGACCTCCAACCCGCCGGTCGCCACGGCCGACGGCATCGCGCTGGCCTTCCGCGCCGGCGCCACCATCGCCGACATCGAGATGGTGCAGTTCCATCCGACCACGCTCTACATCGCGGGGGCTACGCGGTCGCTGATCTCGGAAGCGGTTCGCGGCGAGGGGGCCAAGCTGATCGACCGCGACGGTCACCGGTTCATGCGTGACTACGATGCGGCCGGCGAGCTGGCACCGCGCGACGTGGTCAGCCGGGCCATCCAGGAGCAGATGGCGAAGACCAAGGCCACGCACGTGTACCTCGACGTGCGGCATCTGCCCGCCCGGGCGTTCGCGGAGCGGTTCCCGCAGATCACCGCCCTCTGCCGCTCGTTCGGCCTCGACCCCTCGTCGGACCTGATCCCGGTTCACCCGGCGGCCCACTACATGGTCGGTGGGGCGAAGACCGATCTCGATGCCCGCACGTCCGTGGCGGGGCTTCTGGCCTGTGGTGAAACGGCCGCCACCGGGCTGCACGGGGCGAACCGGCTGGCGTCAAACAGCCTGACCGAGGCGCTGGTCTTCGGGAAGCGAGCGGGTGAACTCGCCGCGGGGGAGCATGCCGGTGATGACGCCCGCATGAACGCCCGGCACATCGACTGGGCGAACCCGCCGTCCGAGCGGACGGTGCTTGACCTGGGTGACATTCGAAACTCGTTGCGAAGCGTAATGTGGCGCAACGCCGGCATCGTCCGTCGCGGAGAGCGTCTGGTGGAGACCCTCGAGATCGTCGAGTTCTGGGGCCGGTACGTGCTCGACAAGGAGTTCTACGACCCGGCCGGCTGGGAGGCACAGAACATGCTCACGACCGCGTACCTCGTGGGGGAGGCGGCCCTGCGGCGGACGGAGACCCGGGGCGTGCACTACCGGGCGGACTTCCCCGACACGGACCCAGTGTGGCAGCGACATCAGTTGTTCCGCCGGACGGAGCACCAGCTCGTCGTCGAGTAGTCGTCGGCCGTAAGCCAATGAGTCACGGGAGGGGTTGCGGCAGGGGGCGGAGCCGGGTAGCATTCGCCGCCTGTTCTACCTCGTAAGGAGAGAAGCGTTGGCCATCCAGCCGGTTCGGGAGAGATGGAAGGGCACGATGACGGACCGCGAGCGGTTCGTCGCCCAGATGCACCACCAGCCGTTCGACCGCTGCTTCAACATGGAGTTCGGATACTGGGACGAGAACTTCCACGAGTGGCCGATCTTCATCGAGCACGGCGTGAAGAACAACGCCGAAGCGGACCGGTTCTTCAACTTCGACGTGATGCACGGCGCCGGCGAGCCGTTCGGCTGCTGGATTCACCCGGGCTTCGAGTGGATCGTTCTGGAGGAGCGCGAACACACGCGGGTCGTGCGCAATCGCGAGGGGCTGATCGGGGAGGAGCCCAAGGACGGGCACAGCACCATTCCGCACTTCACCGATTCGTCCGTCAAGACTCCGGATGACTGGAAGAAGGTCAAGGAGGAGCGATTCCGGCTCGACGACCCGGAGCGGAAGGTGGACGCCGACGCCATTGCCGCCAAGCACCCGCCCGACCGGGACTATCCGCTGGCGGTGCACTGCGGCTCGATGATCGGCAACGTCCGCAACCTGCTCACGATTGAGGGGCTCGCCTACGCCGTGTTCGACTACCCGGACATGGTTGAAGACATGGTCGAGACGTGCTGCCGACTGGTTGAGCAGTTCCTGGATCAGGTGCTCGGCAAAATCGACTTCGACCTCGCCAGCGGCTGGGAGGACATCTCCTGCAATACCGGGCCGCTGGTCAGCATGGACTTCTTCAATCGCGTGATCGCGCCGCGATACAAACGAATCGGCGACAAGCTCCACGCCGGCGGCGTGGACGTCTGGTACACCGATTCCGACGGCGACATCCGCGCGCTGATCCCGCACTTCCTCGAGGCGGGGCTGAACACGATGTTCCCGTTCGAGGTCAACGGCTGCGGGCATCCGGGGCCGGTGCTCGACGAGTACGGCCCGGATCTGCGCATCATGGGCGGTTTCGACAAGATGCAGCTCCGGGCGGGCAGGGATGCGATTAAGACATACATGGAATCGCTCATGCCGTACGTGGAGAAGGGCGGGTTCATCCCGCACTGCGACCACCGCTGCCCGCCGGACGTCGATCCCGACGACTACCTGTATTACCTTGACCTGAAGGAGCAGATGCTCGGGATTTAGCGGCGGCAGGGCGGGCGTCGTTCCCCGCCATGCGAGCCAAGCCGCTGCGATGCGGCATTGCGACAGACAACGGCCGCCATGCCAGCCCGCGTGGGAGTGAACAATGCGCGACGGGACACAACCCTTGAGCGTCGTCCTGATCTGCACTGACCAGTGGCGCGGCGACTGCCTCGGCATCGACGGCCACCCGGTCGTCGAAACGCCGTACCTCGACGGCTGGGGGTCGTCCGGTGTCCGCTTCCGCCGGGCCTACAGCGCGACGCCCTCGTGCATCGCCGCGCGAGCGGGGCTCTATACGGGCCTCTCGCCGCGGACGCACGGCCGTGTGGGGTACCGCGACGGCGTGCCGTGGAACTACGAGACCACCCTTGCCGGCGAGTTCACCCGCCACGGCTACCAGACGCAGGCCGTGGGCAAGATGCACGTCTATCCCGAACGGTCGCAGCTCGGATTCCAGAACGTGATCCTGCACGACGGGTACCTGCACTTTGCCCGACGGAATCCCGCCTCGGGGCTGGTGGACGACTACCTCCCGTGGCTTCGGGAGCAGCTCGGGCGGCAGGCGGACTACTTCGAGCACGGCGTGAACTGCAACTCGCAGGTCGCCCGGCCGTGGGACAAGCCGGAATACACGCACCCCACGAATTTCGTCACCAGCCAGGCGATCGACTTCCTCCGCCGGCGCGACCCGCGAAAGCCGTTCCTGCTGTACGTCTCGTACCACCGCCCGCACCCGCCGTACGACCCGCCGGCGTGGGCGTTCGAGCAGTACCTGCACAAGGACATGCCGGATGTACCGGTGGGCGACTGGGCCGATATGTTCGCGCCGTACACCCAGCCGCACAGCCCCGAACCGGGCGTCGGGCCGCTGGGCCCGTGCGACTTGCACCGCGCGCGCGCCGGCTACTACGGGCATATCACGCACATTGACCACCAGGTCAACCGGCTGGTCGAGGTGGTCCGCGAGTATGGGCTGGCGGACCGGACTCTGTTTTGTTTCCTCAGCGACCACGGCGAGCAGTTGGGCGACCACAAGCTATTCCGCAAGCAGCTCCCGTACGAGGGCTCGGCCCGCGTGCCGATGATCTTCTGGGGGCCGAAGTCGCTGGGTCTGCAGCGGGGCGAAGCGCGGGATGAGGTCGTCGAGCTGCGCGACGTGATGCCCACGCTGCTCGACGCGGCCGGGCTGGAGATTCCAGAGTGCGTCGAGGGGCGCAGCCTGCTGCCGCTCGCCCGGGGGCAGGGCGGGCCGGTCCGCGAGTACCTGCACGGTGAGCACACCGCACTGGGGCAGTCCGTGCACTACGTCACGGATGGGCGGGAGAAGTACCTCTGGTTCAGCGGCGACGGAACGGAGCAGCTCTTCGACTTGGGCCGCGACCCGCAGGAACTGCACGACCTCGCCCGCGACGGCTCGCCCGAGCGGCGCCTTGCCCCGTGGCGGCAGCGCCTGATTACGGAACTCACCGGCCGGGAAGAAGGTTTCACCGACGGCAAGCGCCTCATCCCCGGCCGCCCTGTCTCGCCGGTCCTGTCGCACATCCTCTGACAGGGCGGCCCCGCACAAAACACGTGTGCCCGTGAGGCGAGTCACACGCGATTCAGCGTGATCGGCTGGGTGCGTGCGCGTGGGTGCTTCTCGCGGAACGTCCCCTCAAGCTCCCCGTCCTTTATCTTCAGCGCAAAGGCGAGGTTGTCGTCGTCGTCCTGTTCGCCGGCCAGGACTACGGTGAAGCGGACCGTGTCGCCTTCCTTCTCCACGTTCACGATGGGGTAGGGGTAGTCCATTTTCACGTCCGAGTAGCGGTCGAGACCGCCCACGATGGTGAACGTGCCGCCGTCGCCCGTCAGATCGAGGCGGATGCGGATGACCTTGTCGCCCTCGCGGATTTCGCCTTCCCACTCGCCTTCGTAGCCAGATCCCCCACAGCCGGCGGCCGTCACGAGAATGCCCACCAGTAGAACCGGTGTCGGCCCAAGTGATCCCTTGTGCATGCGGCTCGTCTCCCGCTGCTGCGTGGTTGCGACGCTGCGCGCCGCAAACCACGGCACCCAGCCATCCCGTCGATCCCGCTATCCTGTCTCGCCGTTTCCGGCCGCTACGTCCAGTCGAAGACGACGCCGAGGAGCTTGCTGGGCTCCTTGGCGAGGATGTTGTAGATTCGCGGCGCCTCGGCCGCGGGGACGACGTCGCGAATCAGCGGCTGGATGCGGATGGTGCCTTTCTGCACGAGGCGGACGACCTGCTCGAGGTCAATCTGCTTGAAGTGCCCGGTGTGCAGCAGGGCCACCTGGTTGCCACCCGCCCGCAGGTAGCTGTAGTGGACCTCGCGCTGCCCGCCGATCATCACCACGCGGCTGCGCCAGCCGACCATGCACGGCGTCGGCTTGCCCGGCTCGCCGATGATCCAGCCGAGCACGTCCGCGCCCGTCGTCTCCATGACGACGGAGAACGGGGCGAGTTCCTGAAGCCGATCCATAGCGCCGGGCTCTTTGGTGTTGACGGTGACATCCGCGCCCAGCTCGGCCGCGAGCTTCAGCCGGTCGTCGTGGTGCCCCGCGACGGTGACGCGGGCGCCCATCGCCCGGCACGCCTGGGCGGCGAATTGCCCGATCAGCCCCGCGCCGACCACCAGCACGCTGTCGGTGGGGCGGACGTCGCCGCGCATGGCGTCGTGCCACGGTACGCACGCCACGCCGAGCTGCGCCGCGGCCGTGCGATCGAAGCCGTCCGGCAGCTTGATGATGAGGTCGCTCTCCTTCGCGACGTGGTACGGCACGTGGCCGGGGAACGTCGCGGTGAACACGACGTCGCCGACGGCGAACTTCGTGATCTGCCCGCCGCACTCGACGACCTCGCTGACGTGCTGGTAGCCGATCCGCTTGGGGTAGGGGGCCTCCCAGCCGTAGTGCAGGCTCATCAGGAAACTCCGCTCCGTGCCGTTGCTCAGGCCGGAGTAGAGCGTTTTGAGCAGCACGGTGTCCGGCTTGCAGACCGGCTCGGGCTCCTCGACGAACGCGGCCTTGCCTTTCTCGATGAACGTAATGCCCTTCATTGCTCGTCCTTTCGTTCCGGCGCTTCGCCCAGCGCTAGGCGTGAGAGAACACAGATTACACCCCATGATGTCGGACTTCACTGGAAGAGGCGAAGCGGAGCCACAATTCCCAGGCCGCGAGGCAGAATTCGTGAAACCCTCTCCGTTCCCGGGTGGTCCGCAGTTTCTTGCCGCCCGACGATCTGCTACCCCTCCCACGGCGGGTACTTGGGCAGGCACGCCAGGAAGTCGTCGATGAGGGCCTGTTCGTAGTCGCCGGCGTATTGCCCGGCGAAGAAACGCTCGGCCGCCTCGTCATGGAATCGCCGCCAGCTTTCGACCTCGCAGCCGGGATTGACGGGGAAGAACAGAAAGCCGTTGTCCCTGGCCGCCTTCATATCGCCCGGGGCGTCGCCGATCATCAGTACCTTGTCGGCGTCGTACTTGCCGCTGGCGCCGTAGCGCAGGTGTTCGGCCTTCCTGCCCATTTCCTGCCCACAGATCATCCCGGCGTAACGGGCGATGTCGTGTTCGGCCCACTCGCGCTCCAGGGCTTCGCTGGGCGTTGCGGAGACGACCATCACGTCGGCCGCGTCGGCGAGCCGTTGCAGGCAGTCCGCCACGAGCGGGAAGGGCGGCACGTCGTGGACAATGCTCGCGACCTGCTCGTTGATCGCCCGCGACCAGCGGAGGGCCTGCTGGAGCGCCGCATCATTCATGGCCGCGACCTTCACCTCCAGGGCCGGATTGCCGAGCTTCGTCTCTTCGGCCACCCACTGCCGCAGCGAATCGACCTTCGGGCTCTCGTAGCCGCGCTCGACCGCGTCGGGCCAGTCGGCCAGCCAATCGAAGGTGTGCAGCAGGGCGTGGAAGCGGTTACAGCCGCGCGTCCGGCCGTACAGGTTCACGAAGTCCCACACGTCGCGGACGTACTTCGCCACGCCCGCGAGCTCCCAGTGCTGCACCGTCATCGGGTAAAAGCACGCCTTGTGCTTGGGCTCCATCGAGTCGAACGCGCAGCCGTCGGAGTCGACTCCAACGAAGAAGCTCTTGGTTTTCGGGAACGCTATGAGTTGCGAAGCGTGGTCCGTCATCTAGTGTCTTCCACGGTTCGGGTTGGGATATCAAACGCCTGAATAGGCGCTGAACCCGCCGTCGACGGGCACGACGATGCCCGTCACGAAGCGCGACGCGTCTGACAGCAGCCACAGCAGCGTGCCCAGGAGGTCGTCCGGCCGGCCGTAGCGGGCCATCGGCGTGTGCTCGATGATTTGCCGCCCGCGGGGCGTCGGCGTGCCGTCCTCATTCGTCAGGAGAAACCGGTTCTGCTCGGTCAGGAAGAACCCCGGGGCGATCGCGTTGACGCGGATCCTCGGGGAGTGGTTCTGGGCCATGTACACCGCGAGCCACTGGGTGAAGTTGCTGACGGCCGCCTTCGCCGCGCTGTAGGCGGAGATTCGCGTCAGCGGCCGGAACGCGTTCATCGACGAGATGTTCAGGATGATACCGTCGCCGCGCTGCGCCATGTGCCGGCCGAACACCTGGCTCGGCAAGAACGTACCGAGGCAGTTCAGGTCGAATACCCAGCGGATCGCGTCGTCGGGCACGTCGAAAAACGTCGTGTCGGGCGGAATGCAGGTGGCGTCTTTCTTGTTGCCGCCGGCGCCGTTGATGAGGACATCCACGCGCCCGAGGCTCTGGACGGCGCACCCGAACGCCTCCTGAATCTGCTTCCTGTCGAGCACGTTGGCCTCGACGGAAAGGGCGAAGCCGCCGGCGTCCTCGATCTCCCTGCAGACCTCGTTGCCTCGCAGGGAATCGCAATCGACCACGCAGACTTTGGCGCCGCGGGCGGCGAGGCCCTTGGCCATGGCGCTGCCCAGCACGCCCGCGCCGCCGGTGATTGCGATGCACTTGTCCTTCACGCTGAACAGGTTGTTCGTCTCGGTCATGATGTTCTCGTTGTCTTCGGTCCTGGGATCGGCCGCAGAGGCAGCAGGGGAAGCAGAGGATACAACAACTCGATTGGCGTGTGGAGCTATTCCCGAGCGAATGGCGCGGCGTGGCGGGCGAGGTGCTTCTCGAGGGCGGCGTAGTGGGCCTCTTCTTCGGCCTCTAGGGCGGCGTAAATTCGCGGCCGGAAGCGTTCCCCCTCATCCGCCGTCAGCACCGAGCCGAACGTCACGTGCAGCGCCTGCCGGGTGTCGAACTCATCGAGCACCGCGGCGAGTTCGTCGTCTGCCAATTCCGCGGCCGGTCGGACGTTCGCCAGATCGGCCGAGACGTGATACGTCGCCTTGTCCGTCTCGTATCGCTCGCGGGCGAATTCGTAGATCTCGCGGAACAGCCCCGGCTCGACGGCGGCGATTGCCCGCAGCGCCTCCAGATAGCTCGTGCCCGCTGTCTTGAGGTGCACCAGCCCGTCCGTCAGCTCCGCCACGATCGGATACACACTGAACTTATCGCTGCCGGAGTGAATGGAGATCTTGTACGGCCCCAGCGTTCGCATCACCGCCGCGTGCTCGGCGAAACTCGCGCGGAACGCGTCCAGGTCGCCGATGTAATCGACGCCTTTCTCGAACCGTCCGACGAAGCGCGGGGCCATGCTCACCCACGCAACGCCCAGGCGCTTCAGTTCCGCGGCGAAGAAATAGTGCTCCGCCGGCGTGGTGGGCGTCTTCGTTTCGTCCACCGAGACCTCCAGTTCAGACTCGCCACCGGCCGCGTTGCACAGGCGGCGATACATCTTCACCGTGTGGGCGACGGCGTTGCCGTACTTGACGGCCGCCCGCAGCATTGTCTCCTCCGGCAACTCCACGCGCCCACCGCCGTCGAGCGCGAACTCCCGGTCCGCGTACAGGCGCGTCAGGTCGCTCGGCGAGATCGCGAGCGTGTCGAAGTCCAGCTTCTCGAACGAGGCCGCCAACGCGGCGGCGTCCATCGTGTCAGCGGCGTTCTCCACATGGGCCCCGGGGTCGATGGTGAACAGCGTGAATCCCGCGGCCGTCGTGGTTTGGATGTCGTCGGGCTGCTGGAGGTGGTCGGCGTCGCTGCCGAAGCCGTCGGCGTAGCCTTCCTGGAACACCCCCCAGGTCGCTGCGTCCATCACCTCCTGTGGCGTGCGATGGGTGCGGGCCATCTCGCGGATGGACTGCTGCGCGAAGATCGGCCTCAGCCCCGCGCCCCCGGCTCGCAGGGCTCGTACGTGGCCAGGTGTGGCCAGCCCCAGCCGGTCGCCGAAGCCGATGCTTGTCGCCAGCCCCAAGCACTTCGGTGCCGTCCAGGGGAGGGCCTCACGCAGACCGGCGGCGTTCTGCTCGTCCGTCTCGCCGACGATGACGCTGCGGCCGCCGAGGTCGCCGATCAGGGCGCCGGCGATCCGTCCTTTGCCCACCGAGCCGACGAACCTGCCGGGACCGAAGCTCGGGTGTTCCCCGCGCGCGAGGAAGTACGTCACGCCGGAGGCTTGAGCAACGCTCCGCTCATAGACCTTCAGCCCCGTCAGCTCCTGCAGTTTCTCGATCATGCTCCGCCCACTCCGGCTGCGCCTCTGGCCGGAGGTGCCACGGTCCCTGAGGGACCATGCGATCCTGCGGCGCCCGGTCAGGCGTCGTATGTGCCGGCGGTTGTCTCGCCGCCCTCACCGGTCCAGTTCGTGTGGTAGTGCTCGCCGCGCGGCTTGTCCACGCGCTCATACGTGTGTGCGCCGAAGTAGTCCCGCTGGGCCTGCAGCAGGTTCGCCGGCAGCCGCGCCGTGCGGTACCCGTCAAAGTACGCCAACGCCGCGCTGAACGCCGGCACCGGCACACCCAGCTTGACGGCCTTGTGGATCGTCCGCCGCCACGCAGCCTGCGCCTTGCGCACGGCCGACCGGAAATACGGCTCCAGCAGCAAGTTTGTCAGTTTCCGGTTCTTGTCGAACGCGTCCTTGATCCGCCCCAGGAACTGGCTGCGAATAATGCAGCCGCCGCGCCACATCAGGGCGATGCCGCCGTAGTTGAGCGACCAGCCGTACTCCTTGGCCGCCGCCCGCATAAGCTGGAAGCCCTGGGCGTATGAGATGATCTTGCTGGCGAACAGGGCTTTGCGGAGGTCCTCGAGGAACGACTCCCGGGTAATTCGGAAGCCCGGGCGCGGGCCCCGGATCCGCTTGGACGCCGCCACCCGCTCATCCTTCAGCGCGGACAGGCACCGCGCGAACACCGCCTCGCCGATGAGCGTCAGCGGCATGCCCAACTCCAAGGCCGTGATCACCGTCCACTTCCCCGTGCCCTTCTGCCCAGCGCGGTCGAGGACCATCTCCACCAGGGGCTTGCCCGTTTCGTCGTCGGTGTGCCCGAGGATGTCGGCGGTGATTTCGATCAGGTAGCTGTTCAGCTCGCTGCGATTCCATTCGGTAAACGTCTGGTGCATCTCTCGGGCAGACATGCCGACGGCCTTCATGAGGTCGTAGGCCTCGCAGATGAGCTGCATGTCCCCGTACTCAATGCCGTTATGGACCATTTTGACGAAGTGGCCGGCCCCGCCTTCGCCCACCCAGTCGCAGCAGGGAGAGCCGTCTTCGACCTTGGCGGCGACGGCCTGCAGGACATTCTTGACGTGGGGCCAGGCGCCCGGGGTGCCGCCCGGCATGATACTCGGGCCGTGGCGAGCGCCCTCCTCGCCGCCCGACACTCCCGTGCCGATGTACTGGAGGCCCCGCCTCTCCGCCTCGCTGCAGCGGCGAATCGTGTCGTGGAAGTTGCTGTTGCCGCCGTCGATGATGATATCGCCCGGTTCGAGCAGAGCGGTGAGCTTCTCGATGAATGCATCAACGGCGGGGCCGGCTTTCACCAGGAGCATCGCGCGGCGGGGGCGTTTGAGCGTCGAGACGAACTCCTCCAGCGTGTGGCAGGCGAGGATGCCGGGGCGTCCGGCCGCAGGGCCGTTGACGAAGTCGTCCACCTTCGACACCGTGCGGTTGAACACGGACACGCGGAAGCCGTGATCGTTCATGTTCAGGACCAGGTTCTGGCCCATGACGGCCATGCCGATCAGACCGAAGTCCGCTTGTGCGTCGCCAGCTTCTGCCATCCTTGACTCCCGAAAGGCGGTCTCGAGGGTGCGTTCGACCTTGGCGTGATAGAGTTCCGGAAGAATGGTAACGTCGCATTTCCGGATTTCAAGGAAACAGTGCCAGCACCCGGTGCTTTTTCGGCGCATAGACAGGCGCCCCGTCCCGAGGGACCGGGGCGCCCGCGCGAATTCGCGAAACTCGGGCCGCCGTGCGTCGGGCGGTTACGCCCGGGCGCGACGCCTTCGGCGGACGACGACTAAGGCGGCGCCGCCGGCGAGCACGACCATACTGGCCGGCTCCGGAACCGGCGTGTCCGTCGGAATCAGCATGTCCTGCTTGCAGGGGCTGTCCAACACCAGGTTCACGTAGGTGGGCGCGTAGCTGCTCGGCACGCCGGCCAGCAGCGCGTTTGCGCCGGAGACGGCGTCGGCGTTACCCGTAATGTACAGGTCGCCCGAGCCGGCATCCCACGGATTCCCGCCGTCTTCGTACAACAGCTCCCAGAATGCCACCTGCAGGCTCGCCGCCTCGAGGTTTGTCGATACGTTCGGGGCCTCGTTCTCAAACAGGTAGGCGATCTGTTCCCAGTTGTTCAGGACCGAGATTGGCTTCTCGACCACCTCGCTGCTGCCGGCATAGACGTAGATGTCCACGCAATAGGAGTCATAGTCGACGTCCTTGTACGTGATCTGCATCTGGCCGGCTTTGGTGTTGACGTTCCGGCCGGGGGCATGCAGCCCGACGGACTGGTTCAGTCCGACGCCGTGGTACGTCATCACGTCAGCCGGGGATGCGGCGGCGAGGGTGAGGACCGTGAGAGCGGCAGCAAGTGAACTTAGAGTCTGTGCGCGTGTCATGTCGGCCTCCTTAAGCCAAAAGACGAGATTTCCTCCGAAGCCCCTCCGAGGGACTCCTACACGGTGGGAAGGTAAGATTCAGAACGCCGAGACCCAAACCGGGTTCGAAATCCTGCGGGCCGGCGCGTGCCCCAGCGAGCCGCATGGCTGCCGGGGTTTTGCCATGAAACGCCGTCCACTTGGGCGATAATGACAACACAGGCCCGGTGGCGGAACTGGCAGACGCTGGGGACTTAAAATCCCCTTGCCCTTCGGGGCAGTGCGGGTTCGACTCCCGCCCGGGCCATCCACTGGCGTCGCCGGGGGGAAACACGCGCCGGTTAGCTGGGCGGCGCGAGGCGCGTTCGCACCAGGCGTCCATCGTGACGGTTGACTTCGCCGCTCGCCGGGCCTACGATTCCGTGCGGCGACGGGCGCGGGCCTGCCGCCGTTCGACCGGCCGTCAGGAACCAGGGAGCCACGAATGAGTGACAATGTGTTGGAACTGACCGACGCGGACTTCCAGAAGGAGGTGCTTGAATCGGACGTGCCGGTTCTCGTGGACTTCTGGGCGGAGTGGTGCATGCCGTGCAAGATGGTCGCCCCGGTGGTTGAGGAACTCGCGGGCGAGTACGCGGGGCGGGCCAAGTTCGCCAAGATGGACACCGACAGCAATCGCCAGGCCGCCATGAAGCTGGACATTCGCGCGATTCCCACGCTCTTCGTGTTCCAGGACGGGCAAGTCGCCCGCAAGTTCGTCGGCGTCCAGCCGAAATCGGAACTGAAGGCCGCCCTGGACGAGCTGCTCGGCTGAACGCCCCCGAAGCGAACCACATGCGATCGTTTTCCGGTGACGAAATCCGCGCCCTCGATGCCTACGCCATCGAGACGCTTGGCATCCCCGGCGTGATCCTCATGGAAAACGCCGGGCGAGGCGCGGCCGACGCCATAGAGCGGATGCTCGGCACGGCCGCCGGGAAGCAGGTCGCGGTCGTCGCCGGCAGCGGCAATAACGGCGGCGACGGGTTCGTCGTCGCCCGGCAGCTCGGTCTTCGCGGGGCGGGGGTGGTCACGTTCCTCGTCGTGCCCGAAGCGAAGATCAGCGGCGACGCGGCCGTGAACCTCCGCGCCCTGCGGGCGCTGGGCGGCGAGGTTCGGGAGTTATCGGACGAGGCGCTCTCGCGGCTGGGCGAGTCGCTTCGGCAGTTTGATGTCGTCGTCGATGCCGTTGGGGGCACGGGCATCCAGGGCGCGCTTCGCGGCGGGCTCGCGACGGCTGTTGAGCAGATCAACGTCGCCGACCGGCCGGTCGTCGCCATCGACGTCCCCACCGGCCTCGACTGCGACACCGGCGAGGTCGACGGCCCGGCCGTCCGCGCGAGAATGACGGTCACCATGCTCGCGCGGAAGCAGGGATTCGACGCGAGCGGATCACGTCAGTTCACCGGCGAGGTGGAAGTCGTCGATATCGGCATCCCCGCGACGGCCGTCGCCGAGATGGCCGGAATCGACTAGCCGGGTCATCACGGCCCCACGCCGCGCACCCTGATGATGCCCATTTCGGGCGGTACCTGCCCGCGCCTTGCAGCGTCGGGCTTCTCTTGCGGCTTCTTCTTCGCCCTCGGCGGGATGACCAATCGACCAAGGGTCCGCTCCGCCGCCGGCGAATTCACCACCCGCAGCACATGCGCCGCCCGCACCAGCCGCAGCCGGTCCTGAGGCTCCATCTCCGCCGACGCCACCTCCCGAAGCAGCTCCTCGATCCGCACGCGGACCTCCAACGACTCCGTCTCGCTCAGCGCCTTTTTCAGCGCCGCCTCCGCCCCGCGGCCCATGCGCGAAAGCGCCTCGCTCGCCGCCTCGCGCTTCCGCCAGTCCGCATTGTCCAGTTGCGCAATAAACCGCGCCACGGCCGCCGGGTCGGCGGCGTAGCCGCCCAGCTTCGTCCGCACGAACGTCACGGCCGGCTCGCCCGCCGAGATCAGACGCCACGTCGCGTCGAATGCCTGCATGCCATCCTCGGCCGCGAGCGCTTCCCACAGCCGCTCCATCGCCTCCGCGTCGAGCGGCTTGCCGTCGGGCAGCGCCTCCACTCGGACGCGATCCAGACCCCACGTCTCGGCGCCCTTGGCCTCGAGCCCGGCGGCCGAGAATTCGAGCGACACCTCGTCGCCGGTGTGCGGAAACACCAACTCGAAGCGGTACACCGAATCGACCACGCGCGTGCCGATCTCCACCGGGCCTTCGTACTCGTAACCGAGCACGTCCCGCGCGGCCGACCCGGTCCGCGGCGGATGGTCGCCCTCGCCGGCCCAGTCCGGGAACGACTGCCGGTGGCCCGCGTAGAAACCCACGTTGCTGAACGTCGTCCGCAGCAGGGCCGGCCCGTCGGCCACCCGGAGCTGCCAGACGTCCGGGCCGTCCTTGGCATGGTTGCCGTCCCACGTGCGGATGAGCAGCAGGTCGAACGACACCCGCAGGAAGCGGTGGGGGGGCAGGCCGTCGAGCTTCAGCACGGCCGTTTCGTTATGCAGTTGCCCCAGAAACGTCCGCCCGCCCGCCGGCGATGTCTCCACCTTGCGAACCGACCACTCCCTGCCCGGTTTTTCGTCGAAAGCCTCGCGGTAGACCCGCACGCCGCCCGCCCTGGCGGGCAGGCCCGACGCAGGGGCGGTGGTCGGCGGAGGCGGTTCGGCCGCCGCCCCGGCCGCCGCGGCCAGCATCACTAAAAGCGCCCAACGCACGTTGCGATCTCCAGGGGTCCCGTTCTTATAGCACCAGTGTTTCCACGACGCCACCGCTCGTGTCGGGCGCCAAGCTCCTGCGTCCCCGTAAAGAGCGTGTCTCCGCACGCTTCTGGGCGGACTCAGAAATGTGGCACCTCGCGCCATCACGGACGAGGGTCGGGCACGCTTCTGCAAGCGCAGAAGCGTGCCACGCGGCGAATTCGGTTGCCACGCGGATGGAGGCCGGTATAATTCCGTGCCCCGTCGGATGTACGGACGGCGGACACCCAAACGCCCCCGAAGAAGCGGAGATTCTGAAATGCCACTAGTGCCCCTGCGAGTGCTGCTGGACCACGCGGCCGAGAACGACTACGGCGTTGCCGCCCTCAACGTCAACAACATGGAGCAGATCCAGGCGATCATGGAGGCGGCCCAGGAGACGGACTCGCCGGTGATCATCCAGGCGAGCCGCGGTGCGCGCCAGTACAGCAATGACGCGTACCTGCGGCACCTGATGCTGGCGGCCGTCGAGCTGAACCCGAAGATCCCGGTCGTCATGCACCAGGACCACGGCAACAGCCCCGCCACCTGCCGCAGCGCCGTCGAGAACGGCTTCACGTCGGTGATGATGGACGGCTCGCTGGACGAGGCCGGCAAGACGCCGAGCACGTACGAGTACAACGTGCAGGTGACGCGCGAGGTCGTCAAGGAGGCGCACGCTAAGGGCGTGAGCGTCGAGGGCGAGATCGGGGCCCTCGGCGGCATCGAGGACGGCCACGGCGCCGGGCTCAGCGAGGAAGAGGCCCAGGAGCACCTGACCGACCCGGACCAGGCGGAGCAGTTCGTGGGCGACACGAACGTCGATGCGCTGGCGGTCGCCATCGGCACGAGCCACGGGGCGTACAAGTTCTCGAAGAAGCCCACGGGCGACGTGCTGAAGATGGACCTCATCGAGGAGATCCATCGGCGGCTGCCGAACACGCACCTGGTGATGCACGGCAGCTCCTCGCTGCCGCAGGCGCTGCGCGACATCATCAACCAGTACGGCGGCAACCTGAAACAGGCCTACGGCGTGCCCATCGAGCAGATTCAGCGCGGCATCCGTAGCGGCGTGCGGAAGGTCAACGTCGATACCGACAACCGGCTGGCGATGACCGGGGCGATCCGCAAGGTGTTCACCGAGAAGCCCGAGGAGTTCGACCCGCGGAAGTACCTCGGCCCCGCCCGCGAGGCGATGAAGCAGGAGTGCATCAAGCGGATGACCGCCTTCGGGCAGGCCGGCTGGGCCGGTAAGGTCCCCCTCAAGACGTGCAAGGAGATGGTGGACTTTTACAGGTAGATCGTCCGGGGACCGCAGGCGCGGCGCGTAGGGCGTGCAACCCGCCTGCGACGGGCGGGCTCGCCTGCACGCGGAACGGCTACATCCGCTCGAATCCGCCGAACGGCCCGGCCGCGTCGCGATAGGGGTGGCAGGCCAGCCGCCGCCGCCCGGGCGTCGAGTTCGGCCCGCAGCCGCAGACGTAGTCCATCGCGCTATAGCCGAGTTCGGCCCCCAACTCGCGCCAGATCGCCGGCGATTCCGTGGACAGCGCCACCGGGATGTCCGCGTCGTGTTTGCGGATTTCCGCGAGGTAGTGCCGATACACCTCCGCCCGCACCGCCTGCGGGAACGGCCGCGTTTGTTCGTCCCGCATTTCCGAGACCGATGACCGCGCCGCCTCCACGAACGCGGGATCCAGTTGCTCAACGTCCAGGCACGCCTCCATTTGCTCGCAGCTCAGCCACATGAAGGTGCACAGGCTGATCTGGTCCGGCCGGGTGCGACGGAAGACCTCGGCGACTGTCTCGGCCGCCTCCTCCCGCCAGCCGCGCACGGGGATGATCGGCTTGAACTTGTAGCGGACGGTGTAGCCGGCGTCATGGAGCTTTCGCGCGGCGTCGATGCGCTCCTCGCTGGTCGCGGCCACCGGCTCGAACAGGCGCGCCTGCGTCGGCCCGGCCAGGCTCCACACGACGATTGTGTTGCCGTTGTGCGGCAGGTCGAGCATCCAATCGACGTTGGCGGACTTGCTGTGCAGCACGACGTACCGCCCGTCGAGCGTGCCGAAATGCTCGATAATCGGCCCGATGCAACCGAGTTCCGGCTCCAGGCAGAGCACCTCGGCGTCGTCCTCGAGCAGGAAGGTCTCCTGCCACGGATGGGCGGCGATCAGGGCGTCGAGCCGTTCGAGCCAGTCCTCGACGTTCACCATCGTCACCAGCAGCCCGCCGAGGCCGCAGTAGTGGCACTTGTGCAGGCAGCCGTTCTGGAAATGCAGTCGCCAGCACGGGCGGCAGATCCGCGTCGCGCCGATGCGGTCCGCAGACCACCACACGAACGCCCCGTAGCCGGCGAGGGCCCCGGCCGCGTTGTCTCCGGGCGGACAGAAGGGCTCGAGGCGCTTGAGGCCCTCCGCCGCACGCCCGTCGAAGCGGAACGTGTTGAACAGGAGGATCGGGTCGGGCGGGTCGTCGAGCGTGCCCATCCGAACGCGGCCGGCGAGCAGGCCCTCCTCGCCGAGCATCCGGGGCAGATCGGCGTCGTCATAGACCCAGACCTCGGGCGCGTTGGCGCACGCCGCCACCACACGATCGAGCCGCTCGCGATATCGCGGCTCCTCAACGACGCTGCGGTGTGCGTACACGGCTGGGGGGCTCACGGAGTAGCTCGTATGCATGTTGCCTCGGACCTCGCCCGGCCGGAAATGCATCGGCGGGCCGCGTTACGCGAACTCCTCGCACACTTCGCGGGTCATGATGAACCTAGCCCCGCGTGATTCGGGCGAAGCGGCGGCGGCCGACGCGGAGGACGGCGCCGGCGGGGGGATCGACCTCGGCGTCGATGGCGGTGACCTTCTCGCCATCGAGGCTGACGGCGTTCTGCTCAATCAGCCGGCGGGCCTCGCTCTTGCTCTTGGCGAAGCCGGCCGTGACGATCAAGTCCACGAGGGCCACTTTGCCCGCCGGAAGGGCGATCTCGGGCATCTCCGTCGGCACGTCGCGCTTGCTGAACACGCGCTCGAACTCGGCCTCGGCGGCTGTCGCGGCGTCGGTGCCGTGGAAACGATCCACGATGGTCCGCGCCAACTCGGCCTTCGCCTTCCGCGGGTGGGTCTTGTCGGGATCGACCAGCTCGGCCGCCCGGTCGGCCGGCACGTCGGTGAGCAGGTCGAGGTAGTTCGCCATTAATTCGTCCGGGATGCTCATCAGCTTGCCGAACATGTCGTTGGGCTCATCGGTGACGCCGACGTAGTTGCCCTTGGACTTGCTCATTTTCTCGACGCCGTCGAGGCCGACGAGGATGGGCAGGATCATGACGATCTGCGGCGGCCGGCTGTGGGCCTTCTGGAGGTCGCGCCCGACGAGATTGTTGAACGTCTGGTCGGTGCCGCCGAGTTCCACGTCGGCCTCGACCACGACGGAATCGTACCCCTGCATGATCGGGTAGAGGAACTCGTGCAGGTACACGTCCTCGTCGGCGGCGAGCCGCTTCTTAAAGCTCTCGCGCTGGAGCATCTGGGCGACGGTCTTCTGCCCGGTCAGTCGCAGCACGTCGGCGAAGGTGAGCTGGTCGAGCCACTCGCTGTTGCGGCGGACTTCGAGCTTCTCGGGCGACGTGTCGAGCACTTTGCCCGCCTGCGCCAGGTAGGTCTCGGCGTTCACGCCGATCTGCTCGGGCGAGAGGACCGGGCGCGTCTTGTTGACGCCCGACGGGTCGCCGATGCGCGCGGTGTAGTCGCCGATGATCAGCACGGCCTTGTGCCCGAGGTCCTGGAACTGCCGCATCTTGCGAAGAACGACCGTGTGGCCAAGGTGGATGTCCGGGGCCGTCGGATCGAGGCCGAGCTTGACGCGGAGTTGCCGGCCTTCCCGCGTGGCCAACCGGAGCCGCGCGGCGAGTTCCTCGGGCGTGTAGATCGCCTCGCAGCCGCCAGTCAGGGCGGTCATCTGCTCCTGCGTCTGTTGCTCGGTCAACTCGGCCATGGGCGGGCAGTGTACCGGCGGGTCGCCGATTTGGCAACAGACGGGCATTGCCCGCGCGGCCTCAGCGGGTACAATCCGAACTCCACGCGGCGCCTGGGCGGCGCCCGGGAGAATCGTCAAGCGTGAACCGGCTCGCCTGCACAATCTGCCTTGCCTTCGTAGGCGTCCTCATCCAGGGCTGCCCGCAGCCGGTGGACCGCCCGCCCGTCACCCCGGCCGAGTACAACGCCATGGGACGCGGGGCGGGGGCGTATCCGCCGCTGACCATCAAGAACTACAACCTGCGGCGAATCTGGGACGAAACACTCTCCAGCCAGGAGCGGATCGACTCGCTGCACGTGGTGATGCGAGTGGCCGAGAACGACCCGGACCTGCCCGAGCAGCTTGCCGCCATGCTGGGCAAGGGCGAGGCACCGGTGCGGCTGCATTACGCGGTGCTCGAGTTCCTGCTGCGGAAGGGCGACCCGGCCGTGGCGACGTATGCCGTCAAGACGCTGGAGAAGTCGGACCTGCCATCCAGCCTGCGGGACGCGATTCTGCAATGGCTGATGCAGCACCCGCGGCCGGAGGTGCTGGCGCAAGTGGTGAAGCTCTGGGCCCAGGAGCCTTCGACGACGGGCCCCAACGAGAGCCGGTTCCGGCAGATCGTGCAGCAGATCACCGGCAGGGACTGGCAGACGGCTTTAGTGGAGGGGATCAACGCGGAGGCGTTCTTCGCACGCGGGTCGGCAGTGGAGGTGCTGCGGGCGCGCGTGGCGACGGCGGATCTCAAGCGCGCGTTCATGGCGCTTTCGGCGCAGGTCCCGGCGACGCGGGCCATCCAGACCTTCGTCCAGCGGCTGGACTACCTGCCCGACGACCGGACGGAACTGCTGTCGGCGGCGTATCTCTACTCGACGCGGCGGGCGCTGATCCCCGACGCGGCGGAGCTGGCGCGGACGTGGGGACGGTGGGGATACGCGTTCGAGATCCGCGACTTCCATCTGCTGTCGCGCCTGGCTCGCGACCCGCTGCGGAAGCACCTGCACAAGGCGCAGCTGGTGGCGGATCTGACCGGGGCGTTCGCGGGGCGCGAACACCTGCGGCGGTCCACGGCCGGCATCGAGACGAACGACTTCAGCACGCAGGCCGACCGGCTGACGATGGCGGACCTGTGGAACCTGTACCTGCTCAACGAGATGCTCAAGCGGCCGCGCGTGCAGCGGGCGCTGGGGATCATGTCGCGACGGGACCGCGCCGACACGCGGAGCGCGTGGGGCGGGCTGGTGTTCTACGAGAGCGGTCAGGCGGAGGCGAAGCTGTATCCGGCCGACACCGCGCGCCTCGAAGACGACCTGCACCATGTGTCGAGCGAGCATCTTGATCGCCACGGGCACGACGCGCTGTGCCGTTTCCACGGGCACTTCGAGAAGGCGGAGAACGCCGCCCGCGCCGGGCCGGACGAACAAGAGCTTCGGCAGGCACGAGCCGGGAGCTACTACGGGCTGGTACTGACCAGCGTGTCGCAGAGCCGGTTCGCGGCGCACTACTACACGCCGCAGGGCGTGGTGGTGTCGCTCGGGGCGATGCCGTTCGCCCAGTAGGGCGGCGGGGGCCGGCGGGGGGGTCAGCCGAGCTTCTTGAGCACGTCGTCGATGGCTTCGTATTCGGTCTGCATCTCTTTGAGCTGTCGGCGGGCGGCATCGACGATCTCGGACGGCGCCTCGGCGACGAACTCCTCGTCCTGGAGCCGCTCGGAATATTCGGCGATCCGCTCGCGGAGGTCGTCGAGCCGCTGTCGCAGCATCGCCAGGCGCTCCTCCTTGCTGGCGGGGGCGTTGAGCACCTCGTCGATGACGTGGTCGGCGACGTAGATCGGTGTGTCGAACGCGACGCCGAGGGCGATGGCGTCCGACGGACGCGAATCGACTTCGATGTCCTCGCCGTCGCGGCGGATGTGCAACCGGGCGTAGAACGTGTGCTCGCGGAGATCGTTGATGACGATCTTCTCGAGCGCCCCGCCCAGAGCCGTCACCACGCCGGCCAGCAGGTCGTGCGTCATGGGGCGAGGCGTGTCGACGCCCTTGAGCCGCCGGTCAATGGCCAGCGCCTCGTGGATGCCGATGAGGATCGGGAAGGCACGCTCGCCATCCTTCTCCTTCAGGAAGATCACCTGCTGGTCGCCCAGTTCGGTGATCAGGATCCTCGACAGTTCCACGGGGATGTCCATCGCCGGCGCTCCCTGCAAGCCGCGTCGCCTCTATTCTATGGCCTCGGCCCTCGCGGCCACAACCGCACGCCGGCTCACTCCAGCGACGCCAGCGACGCCTCGACCGCCTCCAGCTCGCCCTGAAGGTCGGCCAGGCGGTCGCGCTCGCGCTGCACCACCTCGGCCGGCGCCTTCTGCACGAACCCCTCGTTCGACAGCTTCGCCTCGATGCCGCCGATGCCCTTGCGCAGCGTCTCGGCCCGCTTGGTCAGGCGCGCCCGCTCAGCCTCCACGTCGATGATGTCCAGCACGTACGCCTTCACGCCGCCGGCGGTCACCGCAGCGGCGCCTTTCGGCGGCTCCACCGGCTCGGGCCGGACCGATATGTCAGACAGCCCCGCCTGCGACCGCAGCAGATCGGCGTTCCCGGCCACCGAGTCCGCCGCCCGCCCGGTCGCCTCGACGATCAGCTTCACCTTCTCGCCCGGCGGCACGTTGTGCTCCGTCCGCGCGTTGCGGATCTGCCGGACGATCTCCTGCAGCGCGGCAAATTCCTCCTCGGCCGTCGGCTGGATTGCGGCCGCGTCGGCGTGGGGCCACTGCGCTCGCACGAGCAGTTTCTCGGCCGGCTCGTCGCTCGGGCCGCGCACGGCGACGACCTCGTTCACGTGCCGCCAGATCTCCTCGGTGATGAACGGGCACACCGGGTGCAGCAGACGCAGCAGCACGTCGAGTGCGTGGGCGAGAATCGCTTTCGGCGCCGCGTCGCCGGCGTTGATCCGCGACTTGGCGATCTCCAGGTACCAGTCGCAGAAGTCGTCCCACATGAAGTGATACACCGTGTCGGCGAGTTCGTTGAAGCGGAACGCCTCGATCGCGCGCGTGGCGTCGCGGACGGCCGTGTTGAGCCGGCTGAGAATCCACCGGTCCTCCAGACGCTCGGCCGTGCGGACCTCGCTCCACGCCGGGCACGCCTCGAGGTTCAGCAGGGCGAACCGGGCCGCGTTCCACAGCTTGTTACAGAAGTTGCGGCCGAGGTCGAACTTGGGGCTGGTGTTGGTCCGGCGTCCGTCGGGCAGTGTCATCTCCTCGACGGGCATGCGGACGTCCTGGGTCTGCGTGGTCATCGAGGCCAACGTGAAGCGCATGGCGTCGGCGCCGTGGCTGTCGATGATGTCGAGCGGGTCGATGCCGTTGCCGAGACTCTTGGACATCTTCCGGCCTTCGCCGTCCTGGATCATGGCGTGGATGAAGACGTCGGAGAACGGGATGTCGCTTAGGTAGTACTGCCCGAGCATGACCATGCGGCTGACCCACAGCGTGATGATCTCCCGGGCGGTGCACAGCACATCGCCGGGGTAGTAAGCCTTGAGTTCGGGCGTTTCCTCCGGCCAGCCCATCGTGCTGAACGGCCAAAGCCCCGACGAGAACCACGTGTCGAGCACGTCCTCGTCCTGGCGAAAGCCGCAGTCGTGGAGTGGGCCGTCGAACTCGTCGTCCAGGGCGCAGGCGTACACGCGATACTCGCCGGCGGTCTCGTCGGTGATCGGCAGCATGTCGCGGGTGATGCCGTCGTACACGGTGCCGCTATCGACGTGGACCACGCGGAAACACACCCGCTTGGGGTCCACCCACGAGTTCTCCTCGAGCAGGTTGTCCATCCCGGCGCGGAGGAACTTTTCCACGTAGTTGTCGGGCGTGAGATCGAAGGTTCGCGACCAGATCGGGATCCGGTGACCCCACCAGAGCTGCCGGCTGATGGGCCAGTCGCGAAGGTTCTCGAGCCACGTCTGATACGTGCGGGCGTAGCGCTCGGGCGTGAACCTCAGCCGGCCGTCCAGCAGGGGGGCCAGCGCGAGCCCGGCGAGTGAACTGACCGGCACGTCCGTGCCTTTGAGGTACGCGGTCCCGTCGCGTCTCTCGACGAGATCAGGGTGCCCGCCCGCCCAGTCGTCAATTGGCGATCGGCAATCGGCAATTTTCTCCTTGACGGCCACATACCACTGGTCGCTCAGGTACGGCTCGATGGGCACGTGGCTGCGGTAGCTGTGCCCGACCGGGTGCGTGTAGTCGCGCACATCCTCGAGCAGCCCCTCCAGGCGGAAGAACTCGACGACGGCCTCGCGGGCCTCGAACCGGTCTATGCCCACCAGGTTCTGCGCCTCCGGCGTATCGCAGTCGCTCCAGCCGTGACGGTCGCTGATCGTGCCATCCGGCGCCATGACGTTGACGAACACCAGATCCTCGTCCCGGTCGGACTCCGCCCCGGCCGCCCGGCGGGCCGCCGCGATTTCCGCCAGATGCCGGTCCCCGATGGCGTAGTCGTCCGGATCGTGGGCGGGCGTGACCTTCAGGAAACCCGTCGAAAACCTGGCCTTCTCGTCGTCGCTGTCCGGGTCGGGCAGTACCACGTGCTCGTCGGCGACGATGGGGATGACGCGGCCGACAATGGGCAGCCGCACGTGCTTGCCGACGAGGGCGGCCGCACGCGGATCGGCCGGGTTGACCGCCACGGCCGTGTCGCCAAGCATCGTCTCCGGCCGCGTGGTGGCGACGGTGACGTGATTGGCTTGTGTTCCTTCTATCTCAGTTCGCTCCACCAGTGGGTACTGCAGGTACCAGAAGTGCCCCTGGACGTCCTGGTGCTCGATTTCGTCATCGGCGAGGACGGTCTGCGTGGCGGGGTCCCAGTTGACCAGGCGCTTGCCGCGATAGACCAGCCCGTCGGCGAACAGGCGGAACAGGGCGGACCGCACGGCCCGGGCACACACCTTGTCCATCGTGAATCGCGTCCGCTGCCAGTCGCACGAGCAGCCCATCCGCTTGAGCTGGTCGAGGATGCGAGCCTCGTACTCGTCCTTCCAGTCCTGCACGCGGGCGACGAACTCATCGCGCTCGAAGTCGGTCCGCCGCTTGCCTTCCTCCGCCAGCAGTCGCTTCTCGACGACCGTCTGCGTCGCGATGCTTGCGTGGTCCGTGCCCGGCATCCAGAGCGTGTTCCGCCCCTGCATGCGGCGGAAGCGGATCAGGATGTCCTGCAGCGCGTTGTTCAGCGCGTGCCCTACGTGGAGGGCGGCCGTCACGTTCGGCGGCGGGATGACGATGCAGTACGGCTTGCCGTCGTCGTCGGGCTTGGCGTGGAAGGCCCCGGCCTTCGTCCAGCGCTCGTAGATGTCGCCTTCGACGGCCTTGGGGTCGTAAGTCTTGGGCAGTTCACTCATGGTCGGTCGGTTGTTCCGTTGATCAATCGGTCGATGAAGCACCGGCGGGGGGGGGGCTGATTCCCGGGTTCGCCGGATCGCTGGCTCACGAACCCTCGCCCTCAGCGAGGATCTTGTATTCCACGGCGTCCACGAGCGCCAGCCACGACGCGTCGATGATATTCTCGCTGACGCCCACGCTGCCGAAGTACGCCGTGCCCGTGGCGTCGCTCCAGTCGATCATGACGCGGACCTTGGCGGCCGTCTCGGCCGCCGTGTTCACCACGCGAACCTTGTAGTCCACCAGGTGCAGATCGTCCACGCACGAGTAGTGGGGGCGCAAGGCCGCACACAGCGCGGCATGAAGGGAATCGACCGGCCCGTGCCCGGCCGCCACCGTGTGCGCCGGCTTCCTGTTCACGGAGAGCTTCACAATGGCCTCGGTATCCACCGGTCCGGCTTCGGCGGCGCGCTTGAAGATCACGCAGCGGTAATGGTCAAGGTCCCAGAGCTTCCGGTACCACTTCCCGCCGAGCGTTCGCCGGATGAGCAGATCGAAGCTCGCTTCGGCCGCCTCGAACTGGTACCCCTCGCTCTCCAGTCGCATCAGCGCATCGAGCACCTTCTGCTGGGCGGGCTTGTCCTCGGAGAGCCCGAACTTCGGGGGGGCCGTCACGGCGATGTTGCTCGTGCCGGCAAGCTCGCTGACGAGAATCCGACGCGAGTTGCCCACGGCCCCCGGTTCGATGTGCTCGTAGGTCTCGGCCTTGCGACGGACCGCGTGCACGTGCATGCCGCCCTTGTGGGCGAAGGCGGCCGCCCCGACGAACGGCTGGTTCCCGCGCAGGTTGAGGTTGGCCACCTCGTACACGAAACGGCTGACCTCGGTGAGTTTCCGCAGCGTGCCGGGGCGGAGGCAGTCGTAGCCGTATTTGAGGGCCAGATTCGGGATAATCGACGTCAGATCGGCGTTGCCGCATCGCTCGCCGATGCCGTTGACGGTGCCCTGGACCTGCGTAGCGCCGTGGCGTACGGCCGTCAGCGAGTTCGCCACGCCCAGCCCGCAATCGTCATGGCAGTGAATGGCCACGCGCACACCCGGCAGCGCCTTGCACACATGGGCCGTCACGCGCGAAACATCGCCCAGTGTCGAGCCGCCGTTGGTGTCGCACAGCGACAACACCGCCGCGCCCGCTTCCAGCGCCGCCCGCAGCGTGGCCATGGCGTGATCGGCGTTGGCGGCGTAGCCGTCGAAGAAGTGCTCCGCGTCGAAGACGACCTCGCGTCCGGCCGCGGCGCAGTGTCGCACGGAGTCGGCGATCATCGACAGGTTCTCTTCGTCCGACACCCGCAGGACGTCCCGCACGTGCAGGTCCCAGCTCTTCCCGACGAGCGTCACGACGGGGGCGGCGCTATCGACCAGGGCGGCGAGCCCCGCGTCCTCGGCGGCCGGCACGTTCTTCCGCCGCGTCATACCGAAGGCCGCCAGCCTCGCGTGCTTCAACTCGCGCTGCTTCATCAGGCGGAAGAATTCCGCGTCCTTGGGGTTGCTTAGCGGATATCCGCCCTCGACGTAGTCCACGCCGAGCCCGTCGAGCGCCTCGGCAATGAGCAGCTTGTCCTGGACCGACAGGCTGACGCCCTCGGCCTGCGTGCCGTCGCGGAGGGTCGTGTCGTAGATCTCGATTCTTGTCTTGTCGTTTGCCATCGCCGTCTCCCACGGCGTCCGCCCAAAAAAGAGGCCCCGGGGCGTTCCGCCTCAGGGCCTTTGACGAAAATAAGTCCGCCGCACCTGCCCTAAGGCACCCGAGTTCCAGCTACGATGACGATGCTAATGCGGCCGATGGCTTCCCTGCAAGTGGGGGCCTCGGCGCGGACCCCGGACAGGGGCCGGTGCGTCCGGCTTGCCGCGTTGTCCTGTCGCGTTCGCATCATCGTTCCTCGTGTGCCTCAAGGCTATGAAAGGGATTATATCGGTCGGGCGAAGGGGGCACAACGGCGAAATCGAGCCGAAATCCCCTTGCCCGCGAAGGCCTTGGGAAACCCGTCGCGTATCGCCTATAATCCGCGCTTTGGCCACAGGGCGGGCCGGACCGACAGAATGACAGACGCCGAGTACAGGGACGAGATGAGCGAACGATGCATCCAGTGTGGAGCGAAGTGCTGCAAGTACTTCTGCTTTGAGATCGACGAGCCGGACGACATGGCCGAGTTCGAGGACGTCCGCTGGTACCTTTGCCACGAGGGCATCAGCGTGCACATCGACGACGAGGGCGACTGGTACATCCACATCGCCAACCCGTGCGCCAAACTCGATAAGGACAACCGGTGCACGATTTACCCCGAGCGCCCGCTGATCTGCCGACGGTACGATCCCGACAACTGCGACGCTTCCGGCAACGAGTACGACCACACCCGCGAGTTCAATACGCCCGAAGAACTCGAGGCCTATGCGCGGGGAACCCTCGGGAAGAAGTTCGACAAGCAGCGCGACAAGGCCCGCCGCAAGCTTGACGAGAAGGCGCAGAAGAAACTCAAGAAACGCAGGAAACTGAAGCCTCGCAGGAAAGCAGGAAAGGGCGCCACGAAGAAGCGCAAGCCTGCCGGGTCGGCCAAGCGCGCCGAGGGAACGCGATGAAGTTCCGGAACGTCAAAGGAACGCGCGATTTCTACCCCGAGCCGATGCGCATCCGGAACTGGATCGCCGACGCGTGGCGGCGGGTCTCGCTGCGCAACGGGTTCGAGGAATACGACGCCCCGATCTTCGAGTATCTCGACTTGCTCACCGCCAAGAGCGGGCAGGAAATCGCCGAGCAGCTCTTCAGCTTCACCGACAGGGGAGGGCGGCAACTCGCCATTCGGCCGGAGATCACGCCGTCGCTCGCCCGCATGGTCAACGCGAAGATCAACTCGCTGCCGCGGCCGATCAAGTGGTTCAGCGTCCCGCGGCTGTGCCGGGCGGAGAACCCGCAGCGCGGCCGGCTGCGCGAGTTCTTCCAGTGGAACATCGACGTGATCGGCGAGGATTCCGGGCTCGCCGACGCCGAGTGCATCTTCACGTGCGTGGACTTCCTTCGAGAGGTGGGGCTGACGCCCGAGGACGCCCAGGTCCGGATCGGCAGCCGCCCGCTGTCCGTGTCGGCGCTTTGGGCGGCCGGCGTCCCGCAGGCGGATGAGGAAAAGGCTCTGGCCGCCCTCGACAAGCGACCGAAGCTGAACGAGGACGCCTTCGCGAACGTGGCCAAGGGCGCGGGGCTCAGCGGCGAGCAGATCGCGGCCGTTACGCGGTTCCAGGACTGCGCGACGCTGGATGACATCTCGGCTGCGCTGCCCGACGCCGAGCCACGCGATATCGAGGGCTTGCGCCAGCTCTGGGGCCAGCTCGAGGCGATGGGAGTGGCCGAGTACTGCGTCCTCGACCTGCGAATCGTGCGCGGGCTCGCGTACTACACGGGGATCGTCTATGAGGTGTTCGGCGGGGCGGAGAGCCGGGCCGTCGCCGGCGGGGGGCGGTACGACAACCTGCTGGAGGTGCTCGGCGGGCCGAAGGTGGGGGCCACGGGCTTCGGCATGGGCGACGTGGTGCTGGAACTGGTGCTCGACGAGAAGGCGAAGATCCCGCCCGAGCTGCGACAGGGGGGGCTCGACTACTTCGTCATCGACGCCGAGGACGGGGCCTTCCACGCCGTGATGCGGACGGTGGGGGCCCTGCGCCGCGCCGGCCGGTCGGCCGACTTCAGCTACGCCCGCCGGGCGCTCGGCAAGCAACTGAAGGATGCCAACCGCCGCGGCGCCGCGAACGCCCTGCTCGTCCGTGCCGACGGCGGGCTGGAGGTCAAAGACCTCCGCAGCGGTGAGCAGCGACCGGCGGCCCTGTCGGACCTACTCTCCTCCGCGTAGCTTCTTCCGTGCTTTTCGCGTAATTCGTGGACAGGCTTCTTCGGAGCCGGGGTGGCATGGCCGATCGGAACGTCCACTACGAGGCCGCCTTCGAGGACTACCTTCGCGCGAAGGGCTGGCCCTACCTCGCCGTGGACGAGGCCAAGAAGGCCATCTTCGCTGGGACCTCCATCAAGAGCTTCGATTTCCTGGTCTATAGCGCGACCGGGCCGAACCTGCTGGTGGACGTGAAGGGGCGGAAATTCCCCGGGCCCGTGCCCGGCCGCAAGCGCGGCGCCTCGCGGGCGTGGGAGAACTGGATCACCCAGGACGACGCAGACGGCCTGCGGGAATGGGAGAAGGTCTTCGGGGAGGACTTCGCGGCCGCGATTGTGTTCGCGTATTGGCTTCAGGGCCCGGCGCGCCGGGCGCCGTTTGAGGACGTCCACGTGTTCCGCCGGAACCACTATGCGTTTGTGGCGATGTCGCTGGCGGAATATGTCCGCGCCGCGCGCCCGCGCAGCGCTCGCTGGCGGACGATTTCCGTGCCGTCCGCCGAGTTCGCGCAACGGGCATGCGATATCGGGGCGCTGCTTTAGCGAAGGCAAACCCCGGTGCAACATTGCGTCCGGCCGCAACGTTCATATAATGCGGTGCAGAGGAGTGCATGATGCGACGGATTGCATACGGGTTGATGGGGGGGGCGGCGGTCGTTCTGCTGACCGCGGCGGCGGCCATGGCCGTCGAGGACGACCCGCCCACGCCGCGCGCGCGGCCCGATGCCGAAACCGCGCGAGCCCAGCGCATGGCCGAGGCCATCAGCATCCACGGCGAACTCAAGGACCCGCCGCGGCGGTTCCAGACGGCGCTGGTGGACGAGGACGGGGATCCGCCGTTCACGATTCTGCCCCCGATTTATGTGCTGGTCGCGACGGCCGGCATCTGCGTGCTGGGATTCAAAAACTCCAAGCGGACCCATCTGGACTGAAGCGTCAGGAGAACCACGCATGAAGAAGGCATTGATCGTCTCGCTGGTCTGCGTCAACGCCGGGCTGCTGGCGGCGTTGCTTCTGGGGGCGGCCGCACCGCCCGCACAGGCCCAAGTCTATGGCGGCGGCACGGACTACCTGGTGGTCAGCGCGCAGCTCGCCGTGGACTGGGACGCGCTGTGGGTGCTCGACCTGAGCAAGCGGCGGCTTCGCGCGTTCGGCTTCAACAAGCAGAGCAACCGCCTGCTGCCGTTCGGCGGCGGACGCGACCTCGCCCGCGATTTCACCCCGAAGACGGCCCCGTAGGCGCCGCAGCCCAAGGAGACCCCCATGAAGAACCGACAGAACCTGGCCATTGCGGCCCTGCTGGTTACCGCCGCGATCCTGTGCGGGCTGCTCATCGTGGCCGGTAATACCGAGCCGGCCTACGGACGGGCCGCCTCCGTCAAAGGCGGCGATTACGTCATGGTCGCCGGCGCCTACAACCAGACCCGCGACCTCGTCTATGTGATCAACCGGGCCACGCAGGAAGTCGCCGTCTATGAAGTCAACCTTCGCAAGAACGCCATCGACATCCTCGACCGAGTGAATCTCGAACAGGCGTTCCGCTGATCCTCGGCATCGGGCGCTCGCGGCTCACGCAGCGGCTGCGGCGCCTCGCAGGCGCATGCATTGACGGCCGGTGAGCGGGACAACCCGCTCGCCGGCCGTCTGTTTGCGACGAATCGGCCGAAGGGGCCGTCTACACCAATCCCGACCAATCCCGCGTCTGTTGCCGGTCCAGACGCCCAGCGCAACATAACATATATTATCGGACGTTCAGGATGTGCGGGCAGAGGTCCAGTCTTCGCGATGCTTGCCGATTGGGGCCGATATCAGGCCTTTTGGAGTTCGCCGTATCGCTGCCGCTTGGCAGACCAGACCTTCGCCTGCGTCGGCTCATAGGCCTTCGGCTCCGACGATGCGCGCATGACGTCGCGGATGGCGTCGCGGTCTCTGAGGAGGCCCAGCGCCAGCGCCTGCCCGAGCGCGTTGCCCAGGGCCGTGCACTGATCGGCGCCCGCATGCACCGGTACGCCGCACGCGTCGGCCGTGAACTGGCACAGCACTTGGTTGCGGATGCCGCCGCCGACGATGTACAGGGCCGTCGGCCGGCGCCCGGTTAGCGTGCCCACACAGTCGAGGCGGTAGGCGTACTCGAGCGCCAAGCTCTCCAGGACGCCGCGGAGAAGCTCTCCCCTGCTCTGCGGGGCCTTCTGGCCGCTGGCGGCGATTAGGGCGTTCAGGGCCTCTTCCATGTCCGATGGAGCCAGCAGGGACTCATCAGCCGCGTTGACCAGTGGCGCGTAGTCGGCCTTCGCCGCCTCGGCCGTCATGCGCTCATAGTCCCATGGGTCCGGCGACCGATCCCACTTGCGGCGGAGTTCCTGGACGAGCCACAGGCCGGAAATGTTCCGGGCCAGGTACCACCCGCCGATGGTGTATTCGTTCGTGAAGCCCAGCTCGAGGCATTGCTTCGTGGCGACCGGCTCGTTGATGAGTGTGCCGATAATGCTCCAGGTGCCGGAGCTCAAGAAGGCCCAGTCCTGTCCCTCGCCCGGCACGGCCGCGACGGCCCCGGACGTGTCGTGCCCGCACGTGGCGATGATGGGCACCTCGCCGAGGCCGGTCTGTTCGCGGACCTCCACGGACAGCGGTCCCAGAACCGTGGCCGGCTCGACCAGATCCACGAACATCCTCCGTGGCAGGCCGAACGCGTCGATGATTCGCTGCGACCACTTGCCGTCGATGCCCATCAGGTTCGACGTGTTGGCGATGGACTTCTCGGACTTCTTGACGCCGGTGAGGAAGTAATGGAACAGGTCGGGCATGTTGAGGAACGTTTCGGCAACGTCGAGCAGCGGCGAGCCGTCGCGCTTCAGCGAGGCGAGCTGGAACAGCGAACTGATCGGCCAGGGCTCGTAGGCGGTCAGGGCGAAGATCTCATCTCGCGAGAGGATCGGATCGGTGTGGTCGTGGATGCCGTCCGTCCGCGAGTCGCGGTAGTGTACGGGGTTACCCAGCAGCTTGCCGTTGCGATCGAGCAGGCCGTAATTGACGCCCCACGTATCGACGCTGACGCCCTCGAGCTTCACGCCGCGCTCGGCGCACGCTTGCAGGCTTGCCAGAATTTCGCCGAACAGGAACGGGAAGTCCCAGTGCAGCGTCCCCGCCAGGCGGACCGGGCGGTTCGGCCAGCGGTGGACCTCTTCCATGCTGATCCTGCCGTTCGCCAGCGTCGCGACGATGCCCCGGCCGCTCTCAGCCCCGAGGTCCAGCGCCAGAAACCTGTGCTCATCCGCCATGCCTTCTCTCCCTTCGTCCGCCCGCCGGCCGCGCGGCGCGGCGCAGGCGGGCGACCTCATCGCTCGCTAAAACACGGAAACTGCCGATCTTCAACCCCTTGTCGGTGACGGGTCCGATGGCGGTCCGCTTGAGGCGGCGGACCTTGTGGCCGAGCCGGGCGAGCATCCGGCGAATTTCGCGGTTGCGTCCCTCGGCGAGGCGGATCTCCAGCAGGCTGTTCTGCCGGCCGCGCCGCAGCACCTTGACGCCCGAGGCCGACGCCCGCCGCCCGTCCAGGTGCGTGCCGCGGCGGAGCTGCTCCACATCCGCGCCCCCCACGCGCCCGTCCACCTGCACGACGTAGGTCTTCGTCACGCCGTAGCGCGGGTGTGTCAGCCGCTCGGTCAACTCGCCGTCGTTGGTCAGCAGGACCAGGCCGGTGCTGTCTTTGTCCAACCGGCCGACGCAATAGACGCGCTTGTCGAGGTCCGGCACCAGATCGACCGCCCGCGGCCGGCCTTCGGGGTCGCGCTGCGTGCAGACCACGCCCCTGGGCTTGTTGAGCAGAATGTACGTGCGTCGGGCGGCATTCCCTCGCTTGGGCCGTATTGGCCGACCGTCCACGCGAACCTCATCCTGCGATAGGTCGACGAAGCACGGCAGCGCCGTGACAGGCTCGCCGTTGACGGTAATCCGCCCCTCGACGGCCATCTCCTCGACCGCCCGGCGCGACGCGACGCCTGCATTTGCGAGCGCTTTCTGGAGGCGAACCTTGGGCATAATCTCTGTATGTATCAAAAATTAAAGGGGTTACGATTTCGGCAGTGCGACTTCGAGGTACGCGCACACGGTCCGGGTCGCCGCTCGATGCTGCTCCAGGCCCGCCGGCAGCAGCACCGTCTCGCCCGCAACGGCGACAACGGGCGACGGGTATGCACCGCCGTGGCACAACTCCAACTCCCCCATCAGCACCATCACGGCCGTGCATCGGCCCGTCTCGCACGCACGCTGCCCCCCTTCCGCCAGCTCGCGCCGCGACACCGTGAAGAACTCCGTCTCCAGCAGCGTCTCGCCACGAGCGCCCGGCGCCTCGTCGCCGGCCGGCTCGAAGTGAATGCACTGCATCGACCGCTCGACGTGAATCTCGCGCCCGCGGCCCCAGTCCGTCACGCGGTACGTTGTGTCCGACGGCGTCTGGACCTCCGCGACGACGACGCCCGCGCCGAGCGCGTGGACCGTGCCGGCGGGCAGGTAGTGGAAGTCGCCGGCCTTCACGTCGATCCGCCGCACGAGCGGCTCGACCTCGTCGGCCTCCACGGCCTTGCGGAACTGCTCGCGCGTCACGCCCGGCCGGATGCCCTTGTAGATGTACCCGTCGCGGCTTTCGACGACGTACCAGCATTCGGTCTTGAGCGCCGCGTCGCCGCCGATTTCGCGCACCGCCGCCGCGTCCGGGTGGACCTGGAGCGACAGGATACCCTGCGCGTCGAGGAATTTCAGCAGCAGCGGAAAACGCCCGTCGTCGGTGGGCTTGGCCCCGCCGAGCAGCTTGTCACCAAGCTCCGTCGTCAGGTCGGTCAGCGTCGCCCCGGCCGCCGGGCCGTTCACCACGACACTCGTGCCCTCTTTCAGGTCCGCGAGCTCCCAGCTTTCGCCGATCTCGCCATCGGGCAGGTCGCGCCCGAACAGCCGCTCCAAGGCCCGCCCGCCCCAGATCTTCGGCTTGTAGATCGGCTCGAATTTGTAGGGATACAGACCCATTCGTCTTTCCTGTTATACGGGCCTGTCCTGCGGGGCAGGCCGCTCCGACACACGATGGATTGTACTCGCCCGGCCGGGCGCGGACCACCTTCCGCCAAGAGGCACGCTTGACAAGCGGGCCGCGTGCGTCCCCAATGGGAAGGGACCGAGCATGAAAGGAACGCCCATGGCGGATGAACCGAAACCGATGATCGAATACGACGACTTCGCGAAGCTGGACCTGCGCGTAGCGAAGGTGCTGGAGGCCGCGGCGCACCCGAACGCGGACAAGCTGATCGTCCTGAAGATCGACTTGGGTGACGAGCAGCGGCAGATCATCGCGGGCATCCGGGGCTTCTACGAGCCCGAGGCGCTGGTCGGCAAGCGGATCGTCGTGGTGGCGAACCTCGCGCCGCGGAAGATGAGGGGGATGGAATCGAACGGCATGCTGCTCGCGGCCACCGTCGGCACTAGGGAGGATCTGCGCGACGTCGTCCTGCTGACCCCCGACCGCGAAGTGCCCGACGGCGCCCGCGTCTCGTAGCCGGCGCCCCTAAGGCGCCTCGCCCCGCGCCGCTGCTCTGGGGAAGACTTCTCCTCCTTTCCTGGAGCGTCCGGAAGATGAGTCCGGCCGCACGCTGCGAGGCCGTCCCCGTCGACTGGTCCGCAAGGTCCGCCGACAACCGCAGCAGGTCCTGGCGCGCCTCGAACAGGTACCCCACGTCGTTGAGCAGTTCCATCACCATCTCGACGAGTATCCGCCGGTTGCCGTGCCACGGCATCAGTTCCGGCACGACCCGCCGCCCCGCGAGGATGTTGACCAGCGAGAAGTGCGGCGTCGGCACCCCCCACCGGCCAAACAGCCGCAGCAGCAGGCGAAGCATCTGGCTCGTGCGGTAGAAGATCACCATCGGCACGCCGAAGTGCGCGACCTCCAGCGTCACCGTTCCGCTGACCGCGACCGCGAAGTGCGACTCGGCCAGCACCTCGCGCGTGCGGCCGACGGCGATGTCGATTTCCGCGCCGCCGCAGACTTTCCGCACGGCCGCGGCGCACGGCTCCGTCCGTGCGGTGAAGGTGCACCGGGCCTTGGGCCAGCGGCGGGTGATCGCCCGGGCGGCCGCCAGCAGCGCGGGCGAATGCTGGCGGATTTCCGACGAGCGGCTGCCGGGGAGCATGGCGACGCGCCAGGTGCCGTCGGCCCAGGCCTCGGCGAGGTCGGGCAGCGGATCGGGGCGGGGCGGCAGCGCCTCGACGAGCGGGTGTCCCACAAACGTCGCGTTGACGCCCCGATCGCGAAGGTAACGCTGTTCGAACGGAAGGATACACGCCACGCGATCGGTCAGGCGGGCGAGCTTCCGGACGCGCCAGGGCGCCCACGCCCACACCTGCGGCGCGATGTAGTACACGACGGGCGTGGCGATGCTTTTCGACGCGGCCGCCAGATGCCAGTTGAGCGCGGGCGAATCCACCGGCACGTGGACGTCCGGGGCAATCTCGCGGATCTGCCGCTGGATGCGCCGGACCGTCCGCACCCAGTAGCGCAGGCGCAGCAGCGGCCCGCCGAGCATGCTCGCCCGCGAGGTGAGATCGGCGAGGATCTCGCAGCCGGCCTCGGCCATTTTCGGCCCGGCCACGCCGATCAGCCGGGCATCCGGCAGACGCTCCTTCAGCGCCCGGATCAGTCGGGCCGCGTGTTCATCGCCGCTGGCTTCCGCGGCCGACAGGAAGATGGTCGTCGGGCGCGAGGCCACGTCAGCCCCCCTGCCGCCCGGAATCCGCGAGGGCGACCACCGACGCGATGGCATGCGTCGGGATGTGGCTGATCGACACGGCGAACTGCCCGAGCCCGCGCTGTTGTGCGATCTCCAGGCAGCGCCCGGCGAGGCGGACCCGCGGCTGCCCCGACGGCTCGTTCCGCACCTCGACGTCCGTCCAGTTGATGCCGTTCCGCCACCCCGTGCCGAGCACCTTCAGCACCGCCTCCTTGGCGGCGAACCGTCCGGCGAGATGCTCGGTCTCGCGCTTGCGACCGAGGCAGTATTCGAGTTCAGCGGGCGTGAAGATGCGCTCCAGGAAGCGCCGCCCGTGCCGCTCGATGGCCTGCCGCAGCCGCTCGCACTCCACCATGTCCACACCATGCGCGATCATTCTGGCAAGGGCCATCGTACACGCGGCGCGAGTCCGCCGGTACCCAAAACCGCCCCGCCGGTCCGTCGGTCGCGCAGGCAAGGTCCGACAAGGGAGTTTCAAGTTCTCGGAAGGGCGAGCCGATATGGAATGCGGCGGTATCTCCCCGCGTGTGCGCCGTGTCTGTCGGCGCAGGAAGGACCTCCACGTGATAGTCGCTGGACAGCAGGTCGAGACGGAGACACACCAGGAGCAGCTTGAGCGCCTCCGGGCGGAGGTGAACGCCCTTCGCGAGCAACTCCGCCGCGCCCAGCAACTCGCCACGGTGGGCACCATGACGGCCATGGTCGCTCACGAGATGAACAACATCCTCACGCCGATCATCAGCTATGCCCAACTCGCCCGGGATAACCCGCAACTCACGTCCAAGGCAATCGACCGGGCGGCGCACGGCGGGCAACGGGCGACGGACATCTGCCGCGCCCTGCTTGACCTGAGCAGTCCCGAAGACCTTCCGCCCGAGAAAGTGGCGCTTACCGACCTCGTGGAAGAGGTCCTGGCCGCCCTCGCCCGCGACCCCGCCAAGGACGGCATCGAACTGACGACCGACATCCCCGGAGATCTGCGCATCACCACCCGCCGCAGCGTCCTCGAACAGGTGCTCGTCAACCTGCTGCTCAATGCTCGCAAGGCCGTGCTCAGCAACGACGGTGTCCGGCGGATCGCCCTGTCGGCCGGCCGAGCAAAGGATTGTATCGCGATTCAGGTTCGCGACACCGGCGTGGGCATTCCGCCCGAGCGTCTGGGGCACATCTTCGAGCCGTTCGTCACAACGTCGGGCGGCGGCGATCAGGGAATCCGCGGCTACGGACTGGGGCTGGCGGTTTCGCGCGATCTGGTGGCCCGGCTGGGTGGCGAGATTCACGTCGATTCGACCGTCGGCCGCGGGACGACATTCACGCTTCGCCTGCCGGCCTGAACGCCCCCGTTTCCGATTCCGCCCCGCGTCCGGAGCCACTTCGTACTGCCCCCGCTACTGGAGCCGAGGGGATTCGAACCCCTGACCTGCTGATTGCGAACCAGCCGCTCTCCCAACTGAGCTACGGCCCCGAAGGCGCCAGCGACTATACCACAGGCGCCGTTTGGGGGAAAGCGGATTCGCCGACCGCGCCGCCGGAATCCCACGGCGCAGCCGCGCTTGGCGGCCGTTGGGCCTGCGCATACAATGGGGTCGCCAAATTCCGAAGGAGCGCGCGATGGAACTCACCGGGAAGCGGGTCGCCATACTCGTTCACGAGCAGTACCAGGAATTGGAGGTCTGGTATCCCTACTACCGCCTCAAGGAGGCGGGCGCCCACATGACCCTCGTCGGTCCCAGGGCAAACGTCACCCACAACTCGAAGCTGGGCTACCCGTGCGTGGCCGAGGCGGCCGCCAGCGACATGTCGGCCGGCGATTTCGACGCCGTCGTGATTCCCGGCGGCTGGGCGCCGGACTACATGCGGCGGGACGAGACGATGGTGCATTTCGTTCGGGCCTGCGCGTCCGCGGGGCTGGTCCTCGCGGCCATCTGCCACGGCGGATGGATGCTCTGCTCGTCGGACGCCCTCCGCGGCCGGCGGGCAACAAGCTTCATGGCCATCCGACACGACATGGAGAATGCCGGCGCCGAATGGGTCGATGAGGAGTGCGTCGTGGACGGAAACGTCATCACGGCCCGCAAACCGGACGACCTGCCGGCCTTCTGCCGGGCCATCATGGCCAAGCTTTCCGAATAGCCGCACACGGTCCGAGGTTGCCGCAGAGGAAGTGGAGGAAAGCAGAGGACGGCAAGAAAGACCTGTCCGGGTCGTCTGTCCGTCACCTTGCGGCTACAGCTCGCTGAGGGGCGTAATCGTGCCTGGAAAGCCCGGAAACGAATTGCGTAGTCTTTCGCGATATTCGGTGTTGGGGACAATCACGCGGCAGACATTGGCAAGCCCGAATGTCACCTCCCCGATTGTTCGCCATTCTCGTTCCATGTAGTAGTCGGCCGCGTCAGTTTCCTTGAGTCGATGGTCGAAGAACTTAGTGTATGCGAGGAAATACCATAGGAATAGCCGTTCTGCACGAGTCGTTGGGGACAACCCCCGGAGCCGCGTGATGTTCTCGGAGACCCAACAACGCACCACTTCGTCAAAGAATTCGCCACGTGGCCGCACGCGGCCTGCACCTTGCCGGCCATGGTCTGTGCATGG